>ERZ1035070.609-NODE-609-length-10643-cov-8.806573_pt1 | contig 10643 bp, 8 predicted proteins | sample MGYA00520603_ERZ1035070 | MGnify/ENA primary metagenome ERZ1035070 (study PRJEB33766, sample SAMN09781695) | gut metagenome | biome: gut microbiome | host: Homo sapiens | place: Madagascar | study: EMG produced TPA metagenomics assembly of the PRJNA485056 data set... | reverse complement strand
CTCAGAAAGTGTTAAAAATCAAAGAGTATTGAAAATCAAGGCTTTATGTTTGGTTAGTCATAGTAAGTTATGGTTAGTTATAAGGCTCTAAATACAATGATAGAAAGCATATTTTCCTATTGATTGAAGAGTAGAAGGAAGAGTTACGCCAACAAGGTTTGTTTGATCTTTAAATGCCTCATAAGAAATATACTTGATGCCTTCTGGTATATTGATGATTGTGCTCGCAGGCATACTGTTTTCACCTTTATATTTATAGATGGTATTGCCAATCGTCATTAACCCGTCAGGTTGGTTTTGATACCATTTTGTTGCATGGAAGGCTCCATTACCAACATAATCTATCTTGCCAAGGTTGATGTCTTCAAGATACCAACAATATGCAAAAGCATCATTCCCTATAGATAAAATATTCGCACTCTTTGCCTTTGGCTCCATTCTTGAAACACTCTTTAGAATATCACATCCATAAAAAGCACTTGCTCCTATGCTTGTAATCTGAGCTGGCAATATAATTTCTTTTACATTATCACAGTCATTGAAAGCATTGTCTGCAATCTCTGTCAATGTGGAAGGTAAGGAAATGGTTGAGAAACCTAACTTGCTGAAATGATTGCTAGGTATGCGAGTGATGCCTTCTGGAATTTCCAAATGAGTGCCTAAGTCTTGACCATCTATATTGATTGTTCCGTTGGTGGCAATAGGACTTGCTGTAAGTTCCAGGTTGCACCATTGCTTCATGCTTCCTGCATATTTTACATTTTTGCCTTGTGGAAGAGCACCTGTAATCTTTTGCAAGTCTGTGCCGATAATAAGATTGGTAGCCGTTACACCAGTAAATGCATTTTTGCCAATGCGCAAGTGCTTGATGCCAGAAGATACCGTAACGTTGTCGATAGTGCCTTTATAACCGTAGAATGCCATTGGGGATATAGAGTCCATGTCTGCTGTGAATATAATGTCTTTCAATTGCATTCCATTGCGGAGGTAGAAGTTCTTGGTATAAGAAATAGGGTTGGTATCGAGTGGGTAATGAGAGCCACCATCACCTTCTGCATCCATGTCATACTCGTTGAAAGTTACTTTCACCCAATCGCTAAGTTGACCTTCGTAGTGCAGTTCTTCCAACTTATTGAACTCGCTGAAAGCTGCAGGACCAATGTATTTGAGAGAAGCAGGCAAATTGACATGAGTAACCTTGCTGTCGTTCATGAAAGCAAACTTCTCAATGCGTTCCAAGCCTTCTGGCAAATCGATGGAAAGCAACTTTGTACACTCATAAAAGGCATAAGCAGGGATGACCTTTAGATTGTCGCTAAAGGTGACAGATGTAAGACTTTCGCAATGTTTGAAAGCAGATTCTCCCAAAGAGGTAATGGAGTTGGGTATGACTATGGAGGTAAGACTTGTACATTCTTCGAACGTGTTGTTTTCTATACTCTTGATGCCATTTTGCAGTTGAATGTCAGTCAGTGCAGAACATTTATAAAAGGCACTTTTGCCAATAGAAATCACATTTTCAGGTATGGCAATTGACGTTAAGGCCGAATACGAAAAGGCATTATTACCTATGTAAGTTAAAGATTGAGGAAGATTGATTGTCTTTAGCCCAGTAGCATCAAACGCATATTCTTCAATCGTGGTAATGCTTTGTGGGAGATTTATCGTTGTTAAAGAAGAACAACCCCCAAAGGCACTCTTGCCGACTGTAGTGATAGGTCCTCTTGCAGTGAAAGTTGTCAGATTGAAGCAATCCATAAACATTTTGTCATATATTTTAGTGAGCTTTACCCCCAACTCTATGCTTTTCAACGACTTAAACCAAGACGTGTTGTTGATATTACGTCCAAGATAAAGCGACTCAATATTACTGTCGCTTCCAAAAGGATCTCCTTCGAAGTTAAGTATGTCATCACAATCTTCTATTGTAATGCTTTTTAGATTCTCCATTCTGTTGAAGGCGTAATCGTCAATTGTCGTAATATTTTTGGGAATGGTAAGAGATGTAATGCTACTGCATCCTTTCAAAGAATGAATACGTGTCATGCTTGTTGGGATGGTTATGCTTGTAAGGGATTCGCAGTACTCACAATCTATGGTTTCGACAGAGTTAGGAAGAGTGAGGCTCTTAAGATTGACACAAGAGTTGACATTAACTTCCTTGACTGCTGCTTGTATGTTGAGGCTTGTTATGTTGTTGTTATCTTTAAAAGCATTATCAGCTATCTTACAAACCTTATAAGTGTAAGTTTTCTTTTCCCACTCGTCGTAATATTGGATTTCTGTAGGAATTGTTATATCGCCAGAATACTCTCCTACGGCAACATAGGCAACTTCTCCAATATACTTGTTATTTTCATCATAAGCACTTGTCAAATCATAATTTATGCCATCTACTTCTATAGCGTATGTGCCAAGACTAAAACATAGGGTGGCAAATAATGTTAGTATAATCTGTTTCATTTTCTATGAATAAAAAATGGCGTATAGCCGTTCGTGGCTTGCTTACATCAAGGTTACCGCCAAGTGACCTACACTACAACAAGCACAGAACGGCTCACGCCAAAAGAGGCATGAACCTTCCATCTGCTTGTCCTCGTAGTGAATGAATATTGGCGGTATTCTGATGCAGAGAACAAGAGCTAAAAGCTCAATATCTTAAAAAGTTATATCGAACGGCGACGCTTTGGTTAATTTTATTGTTATCTGTATCCCCCTGAATTTGCTGTATGTGGATAAGCCATAAGGCTATCTCCGCCATACGAATTGAGGATAGGGTAGCAAACCCGATGCTGCATCGTTATTCTTTTCTTTCTGTTTCTTACTTCACGTTTTGGTTATTACTTAGGCTTTGCTCCTTTATTTGTTGAGGTGCCACAAGCCCCTTATCATCGGCAAAATTAAGAAAAATATTCTATACTTCCAAACTTTTCTGCATAAACCATGAAAAAATTATAGAAAATATCTCTCTGAAAGCAATGGACTTTCGGATAAAAATACTATCTTTGCAGCGTGTTAAAGTTGGAAAAGTGGCAGAATTTGCTCGAAATATGGTTGGAAAAGCTCCATAATTCTGCCAGATAATGGTTGGAAAAAGTAACAAGAATATGCTTAATAGAAAGATATACTGTTATTTACGTAATTTCTTCGAGACGGAGAAGAAGGCTCTTCTTATTTCTGGTGCTCGTCAAGTTGGCAAGACATTCGCTATCCGCAAGGTTGGAAAAGAATGTTTTGCAGATGTCGTGGAAGTAAATTTCCTTAATAGTCCTGAGTGTAGGAAAGCTTTCAAGACACCTACGGACGCAAAGGAAATTCTATTGCGTCTCTCGGCTCTGACTGAGAAGAAACTTGTTCCCGGGAACACGCTTATCTTTTTTGATGAAGTACAAGAATGCCCTGAGATGGTGACGGCCATTAAGTTTTTGGTGGATGAGGGCAGTTATCGCTATGTGATGAGTGGCTCATTATTAGGGGTAGAGTTGAAAGATATTCGAAGTGTGCCAGTTGGCTATATGGCAGAGAAAGAAATGTTTCCGCTTGACTTTGAGGAGTTTGCCGAGGCTGTGGGGATGAGTGCTGATGTGATGAAATATGTGAAAGAGTGTTATGAACAACGCAAAGTGGTGGATGAGGTGGTGCATGACAAAATGAATGACCTCGTTAGGCTCTATCTTATCATTGGCGGAATGCCTGAGGCCGTTCAGAAATATATTGTAACCAACAATTTGCAAGTGGTTAGAGAGGCGCAAAGAGCTATCTTGCATCTTTATGGAAAGGACATCGCTAAGTATGACCCTAAGAACAAGTTGTATATCAAAGACATCTTTGACTTGATTCCTTCGGAGTTGAATGCCAAGAATAAACGGTTTATCTTGAAAGCATTGAATGAAAAGGCAAAGTTTGAACGTTACAAGAACTCTTTCTTGTGGCTTGCCGATGCTGGCGTAGCTCTGCCTACATATAATGTAGAAGAACCACGCTTGCCTTTGAAGCTAGGTGAGCAAAGAAATTTGTTTAAGTTATTTCTGAGTGATGTGGGGTTGTTGGCGAGTCAATATGCTGCCAATATAGCCATTGACTTGCTTACTGGCAAGTCAGAAATCAATTATGGTTCCATCTATGAGAATTTTGCAGCCCAAGAACTTCGTGCTCATGGTTATGCTCTTTACTACTTTAATAATAAAAAGCAAGGTGAGCTGGATTTTGTGGTGGAGGATAAGGGAAAGGTGCTGCCAATAGAAATCAAGTCTGGTAAGGATTATAAGCGACATAATGCACTTTCTAATGTGATGGGTAATGAGGAGTATGATATTCCTCATGCTATCGTGTTCTCCAATGGCAATGTTGAGGTCGTCGGCAGGATTCTCTATTATCCGATTTATATGTTAATGTACCTTCAACCCGAAATGTTGGCGGAACCGATATTTAAGTTTAGTCCTATCTAAATATAGAGGAAGAAAAAATCCTCAGAAAGCAATAGACTTTCGGATAAAAATACTATCTTTGCATTAACTTCTGAGGAAAATGGCATGGATATTGCTCATCTACCCCTATAATTTATAATTAAACAAGGTATATAAGAAAGGAATAAGCAAATGGAAAAGTTTGATGTTAAAACGCTCAATGATAACGTGTTCGAGACTATCGGCAAGGAATGGATCTTGGTGGCTGCAGGCAACAAGGATAAGTTTAATATGATGACTGCTTCTTGGGGCTGCCTCGGATGGTTGTGGAACAAGCCTGTGGCTGTCATCTTTATTCGCCCAGAACGTTATACTCATGGGTTGATAGAGGAAAATGAATACTTGACACTCTCTTTCCTCGGTAAGAACGAGGAGGCTCGCAAGATTTATAATTTCTGTGGTTCTAAGAGTGGACGTGACTTCGATAAGGCGAAGGAGACTGGTTTGACACCTGTGGCAACTGACAACGGAAGCATTGCTTTCGAGCAGGCTCGCATGACCTTCGAATGCCGTAAGCTCTTCAAGGATACAATGACTGCTGAGAAATTTCTCGACAAGAGTCTCTTGCAATGGTATGGAGAGAAAGGTGGATTCCACGATGTCTATGTGGTGGAAATCGTAAATGCCTATACTAAATAACAATAAACGAAACAATGGCTCAAGAACAAACAGCAATTCGAGAACGTCAGAAGACCCGATTAAAGGAACCAAGACGTTATGTGGTGATGATGTTTAATGACGACTTCACACCGATGGATTTTGTGGTGGACATCCTTCAGTCCATCTTCTTCAAGTCGGCTGAAGAGGCAGAAACAATCATGCTCAAGGTACATCATGAAGAAAAAGCCGTGGTGGGAACTTATAGCTATGATATTGCCAAGAGCAAGGTGGAGAAAGCCATGGAGCGGTCTCGCTCACAAAAGTATCCGCTGAAGCTTACTTACATGCCAGAATAAGTAAAACAAAATGTGGGAAATTCCCACCTAAAAAGAAAGGAAGTTATTACGATGGATAGTATGGGATTGACCCGATATATGAGTGCCTTGATGGATGATGCTCTCAAGCAGGCTCGATTCTTCGACCATGAGTTTATCATGCCGGAGCACTTGCTCTTGGCACTCTTGCGACAGTTCTCTTTCTGTCAGGCTCTTCAGGAGGAAAACGTGGACTGTTTGAAAATGCATGAGGATTTGGTAAATTGGCTTGCCAAACAGGAGCGGGTTCCTTCAACAATTAAATATTTGCCAGAACCTTCATCTCTTTTCAAGACGATGTTTGGTACAGCTTGTGCACTGGCGGTGACTGCAGATAGAAAACTGGTTCACGTGACTCATTTCGTGCAGGCGATGCTGGGGCTGCAAAATTCAGAGGCAGCATTCCTGTTGGGAAAGGCTATTGGCGACAGACAGGGAGAATTCCTTGCCAGCGTAGATAGCTTTTACCCTCTTGAGGGTGATGCTTCTGATACAGGCATCATGTCAGATGAAATGGACGATGAGTATGATGATGATTATGACGAAGAAGGGCGTAATATGCCAGATGACTGGCACCAGCTTGTAACTTGTATCTCCAGAAAAGTGGATGAACATAATCCGCTCATCGGAAGAGAGCAGGAACTGGATCGTACCATCCAGGTGCTTTGCCGTGCAGAGAAGAATAATCCTTTGCATATTGGTGAACCGGGAGTAGGAAAGACGGCTTTGGTCTATGGGCTTGCCAAACTTATCAATGAAGATAAGGTGCCTGATCGTCTGAAAGGTGCCCGCATCTACAGCATGGACATCGGACAGATGTTGGCTGGTGCCCAATATCGTGGTGATTTTGAGAAACGCATCAAGCTGGTCATGGCTGGTGCTGCCAATGAAGGTAATGTCATCATCTATATTGATGAGATTCATAATATCATTGGTGCCGGACGTGGCTCTGACGGCAGTCTGGATGCTTCCAATATGCTCAAGCAGTATCTGGAGGCTGGTGACATCCGCTTTATCGGTTCTACTACTTACGAGGAGTACAACCGCTATATGTCTAAGAGCAAGAGTATTACCCGCAGATTTCAGCAGATAGACATCAAGGAACCTTCTGAGGAGGAGACTATCAAGATATTGGAGGGATTGCAATATAAGTATAATAAGTATCATGGCGTGACTTACCGCAAGGATGCATTAGAGTATGCCGTGCATGCCAGTGCCAAATACATCAGCAACCGCTGTCTGCCTGATAAGGCCATCGACCTCATCGACGAGGCGGGTGCTTATCTGGAGGTGCATCCTGTGGAATATCGCCAGCGTTCTTACGTTACCAAGGCGATTATCCAGCAGATTCTTACCAAGGTTTGTAAGATTGACGCAGCTGCCATCAAGGATGAGGATAACGATGCTTTGGCAACGCTCCAGCAGCGTATGATCGACAAGATTTATGGTCAGGATAAGGCGGTAGATAAGGTGGTTGAGGCTGTGATGATGGCAAAGGCAGGCTTGATAGATGATGACAAACCATTGGCTTCGCTCCTCTTTGTGGGACCTACCGGAGTGGGAAAAACCGAGGTGGCAAGACAGTTGGCTAAGGAACTCGGCATAGAGTTGGTGCGCTTTGATATGAGTGAATATACCGAGAAGCATACCGTGGCTAAACTCATCGGTTCGCCTGCCGGATACGTGGGTTATGAAGATGGAGGTCTCCTGACCGATGCCATCCGCAAGACGCCAAACTGTGTGCTCCTGCTCGATGAGATAGAGAAGGCGCATAGCGATATCTATAACATCCTGCTCCAGGTGATGGATTATGCCCGATTAACCGATAATAAGGGACAGAAGGCTGATTTCCGTAATGTGATTCTCATCATGACCTCAAATGCTGGAGCTCAGTATGCTTCACAGGCAAATGTAGGTTTCAACAGTAATGTTTCCCGTGGTGATGCGATGCTTGCACAGGTGAAGAAAACCTTTAAGCCTGAGTTTATCAACCGTCTGTCTGATATGGTGGTGTTCAATGATATGGATAAGCACATGGCAGAGTTGATTCTCCATAAGAAACTGCGTCAGCTTGATGAGAAGTTGGCTGCCAAAGGTGTGAGTCTTAGTCTGACGGATACTGCTTTCGAGCAGATGCTGAAGTGGGGCTTTACCAAGGAGTATGGTGCCCGTGAGATGGACCGCGTCATCGGAAATCGTCTGAAACCGCTTTTAGTGAAGGCTTTGCTCTTCGGTAAGTTGAAGAAGGGCGGTCAGGGTATCGTTGACTTTGACGGCAAGGAACTCATCATCAAGGATGTTCGTCCTTTAAAGAAATAATGCTAAAGACTATAGTTTTGAGTTATGATATTTCAGATAGATGATACTGCTGATGAGATTTACTTCCCTGATCCCCATCTTGGCGAATCAGACGGATGCTTTGCTGTGGGCGGTGACTTGAGTATAGACCGCCTGCTGTTAGCTTATAGCAATGGCATTTTCCCCTGGTACAGTTTTAGAGACCAGGAGGAGCCATTATGGTTTTGTCCGATGAAGAGATTTGTCATCTTTCCTGATGAAATCCATGTGAGCCATTCGATGCGGACGCTCATGAATAAGGACAGGTATTCGGTGGGCATCAATGAGGCTTTCGATCAGGTAATCATGGAATGCGCTAAAAGCAATCACCGCAACGAGGAGGATGGCGCCTGGTTGGGCATGGACATCATACAGGCTTATACCAATCTCCACGAACAGGGGTTTGCCGCAAGCGTAGAGGTTTGGGACAAAGAGACCGATGAATTGGTAGGTGGTCTTTATGGAGTAACCATAGGAAAGGTCTTTATCGGTGAGAGTATGTTCTCAAAGGTTCCTTCTGCCTCCAAACTTGCCCTCATCTTCTTAGCTCGTTTTATGAAAGAACATGGAGGAAGAATGATAGACTGCCAGCTGGAAACTGCTCATCTCAAGTCGATGGGTGGCAGATATATTTCCTACGAGGAATATATGGAAATCATGAATGATGATTAGGGAAATCATGCATGAAAGAATACAATCATGCATGAAGCATAAAAGAGTTTCTCTTTTGAATAGAAAATAATAAAGGTTAGCTTCCCGATTCTGGGGAACCTAACCTTTATTTATTATCCAGCTTTTTGCTTTTTATTTAGAATATCGGTGTGCCGATGCAGCCGTTAGGTGCCTGGATATGAAGCAGGGCACATACGGTTGGTGCGATGTCGGTCATGTAGCATGGCTTGGTGCTGGCTCCATGCTGGATGCCCCATCCCATGAATACCAAAGGAATGTGGGTGTCATAGCCATTCCATGCGCCGTGGGTGGTTCCCTTCATTCCGTTGCTGTAGTAGGCAGGCTTCAGGATGACTTGTACGCCACCGCTGCGCTCACGGTTGTAGCCGTTGATGATGCGATATTTGATTTCCTCAGGGATGCTCTCGATGGATGCTTTTTCCATATCGCAAGCATACTGCACTCGCTTGTCTTTTTTCAGTCGGTTCACCACCTCTTGCTTGATGGCATTGTAGTCGAGGGAGAGGGAATCTATCTTCTGGGTATCAAAGAACACCTGATAGTTGGATACCCATTTCACGAGGTCGCCTGCTGATGGATATTTTGCCTTGAGCATCTCGTTCAAGTCCTTCTGGGCTGTCTTGGTGTTCCAGTCGCCAGCAGGGATGCGGCGGTCGAGCAAGAACTGGGCATTGTTCATGCCACCATGGTCGGCACTGAGGAACACAGTGTAATTGCCTTTGCCCACCTTTTGATCGAGATAGTTGAAGAAATCTGCGAAGTCCTTGTCCAAGTGGAGGTAAGTGTCTTCTATCTCTACGGCGTTAGGTCCTACCTGATGACCGATGACATCGGTGCAGGAACAACTCACGGCAAGGAAGTCGGTCTCATTCCCACCGCCAAGGTTCTCGCCTGCGATCGCCGCCTTTGCCATCTCCAGGGTGTAGCTGTTGCCGAAAGGAGTGCTGCGGAGGATGTCGTAACCATATTTCTTGTATAAGGCAGGGAGGTCGAGTGGAAGCACTGGCTTAACGCCTGGCTTCACTTCCCTTTCATAGTTGGTGTCGTCGGCAGTGCTCTGCTTGTAGGTGTCGATAGGATAGAGGGTGTTCCATTTTTCAGAGAGATACTTCTTAGGTAAGTTCTGTCTGTTGAAGTTGCTCACCCATGCAGGCAACTTGTCCATGTAGAAACTGCTGGTGATAAATTTGCCTACCTCAGGGTCGTACCAGTAGGCACCATTGGCATGATGACCAGCAGGGAGGATGGCGGCACGGTCTTTGATGGCAACGCCGATGACCTTGCTGCGGTCGTTGGTGGCGATGCGAAGCTCATCGCCGATGGTGGTACACCACATGTTGCGAGGTGACTCCAAGCCAGCCTTACCATTGGAGCCTACAGGCTTCACGGAGTTGTCCTCAGTGCAGTATGTCTTCTTGCCATCCTTCATGAAGTTATTGCCGGCAATGCCGTGGAGGGAAGGTACGGAACCTGTATAGATGGAGGTATGACCGATGGCGGTGACGGAAGGGATATAAGGGATGCGGCAGTTCTCGTAGCTGAATCCCTCGTTCAGCAATCGCTTGAAGCCACCCTCGCAATAACGGTCTTGGTATCGATAGAGATAATCCCAACGCATTTGGTCAACCACCAGTCCTACAACCAATTTTGGTCGTGCTGGTTGTGCTTGTGTGATGCCACAGAAGGCGCAAAGCACGAAGATAAGTTTAAAGAATTTGTTCATAATCTTCTTCACTTGATAATATTGTAATATATTTTAAATTCGCTTGCAAAGGTACGATTAATTTGTTACAAAACCATGAAAAGCAGAGAAAAATCGTGTTTCGAGACGCATCGCTGCAGGTTAGTGAACATCGGCTGCCTATAGAGATGTTTTTGTTTGCATAGGGTGTAAAATTGCCCAAGCAGAGGACAAAAGATAGTTTATTTATTGTAAAAGTTTTTGTACTTTACAATAGCATAGTTTAATGATACAATATAATGATGAAACAAACTTTTATATTTCTGTTCTTCCTGTTGGCGGCAAGAGTTCGCTGTCTTGGAATGGAGTGTAATTTGCTGATTTTCAGTAATATAACTGGTGGAAAATCCACATGGCCTGACGATGCGCTTTTTTAGCACCTAACGATGCGCATCATTAGACCTTAATAAAGCGCATCGTTAGAGTTCGTAC
>ERZ1035070.603-NODE-603-length-10692-cov-5.854752_pt1 | contig 10692 bp, 7 predicted proteins | sample MGYA00520603_ERZ1035070 | MGnify/ENA primary metagenome ERZ1035070 (study PRJEB33766, sample SAMN09781695) | gut metagenome | biome: gut microbiome | host: Homo sapiens | place: Madagascar | study: EMG produced TPA metagenomics assembly of the PRJNA485056 data set... | reverse complement strand
TGGTACATTTTAACAATTACCTTTCTCATACAACCTTCTAAAATCCCGCAACTGCTTGATTTTACGGCATTTCCATCTGTCAAAGCATATGATAAACCGCCAGGCCGTATAATACCAGGATTCCCGGAAAGCCCAAAATACCCACTGTCAGAGCCGTAGCTGCATTGATTCCCACTGCTACCGTAAATCCCAGAGTCTCTATCCCCCAATTTATGAAATACATAAAGATCACTCCAAAAACACTCCGCAATACAAGGTTTAAAAACCACTCCGCCTTTTTTCCCAAAAAACTTATGGCAAAGAGCAGGACTGCTGCCCCAATAATCCACAATAGATTCTCCGGATGCTCCATTGTTGTCCTCCCGATCTTTCCGCTGTTTGTTATAATCTATTCCCATTTTTCGCAAAAATGTCTTCCAGTTTTATGTTAGGCAGGTATATTTTCCCTTTCTGCTTCCTATACTGTTAGCAGAAAGGATGGATTTTTACATGAAAATCTTTTTTAGTCAGGTAAATACAAATTCCGAAATGATCGAAGAAGATCTCGCACCGTTGGATTTAAAAGAATCCATAAGAAAAACCCGCCAGGCTCTTGATATCGCCTATGCGGGTTTCGATAATGCAATCGAAAGTGATCTGATCGACAGTTATATCTATGAAATTAATGCTTTGCAGAAACGGTATCAGCACCTCACCGAACTCGCCGCTTCCCAGCCTGTGCGGCAGGAAAAAACTTTATACCAGCATTCCCCGATTCGAGCCCTGGTCAGCCATGTTTTCGGTTAACTGATTTCTTCCGTAAGTCAGTCCCGCATACACGGTCTGCGAATTATTCATCACAGGACCGGAAGAATTCTGATCCTGAATCTGTCTGTAAGCATCACAGAGCGGTGCTATTACCTTCCGGATGTCCTGCAGCGCCGTTCTGTCGGCTTTTGCTTCGCACGCCGCCAGTCTGCGGATACAATACAGATACAGCTTGGAAAGCTCTGTCGCCGGACTGTATTCTCTGTGAAGAGAATTCAAAAGTTCATTGATACATCCCCTGGTCCTGCGAACCGCTTCCAGAAACTGCGCATCTTCTGCTGCCTGCTCAGCATCTGCAAGATACTGTAATGTCATTTCGTAGAGAATGACCACCAGCTGTGTGGCATTGGCCTGTGTGATCCGCAAGGTAAATTGTTGTTTACATTCTTTTGTCATTTTGAATCCTCACTTCATCGGAATCCATTACTGCAACAGCTGTAACACCTGGGACGGTCTCTCGTTTGCCTGGGCCAGCATGGAGGTTCCGGCCTGTGCCAGAATCTGATAGGTAGTGTAAGAGGTCATTTCCTCCGCCATATCCACATCCATGATACGGGAATATGCCGCAGTCATGTTCTCACTGGTAACATCCAGGCTGTTAATGGAAGACTCCAGACGGTTCTGAAATGCTCCCAGTCTGCCGCGGACGGAGGATACATATTTGATGGCACCAGCAACTCTTGAGATGGCATCCTTTGCCCCATCCTGTGTATTCACATCAATATCTTCAATTCCCATGTTCTGCAGAGTAACCGCGGGAATATTAACCTCCAGTACCTGTCCTTCGTTGGCTCCGATCTGCAGACGCATTGCTCCGATACCGGTAGCGTCGATCTTCATGCCATCATAGGAATCTCCCTCTTTTGCTTCCGATACATCCAGACGCATTTCAAAGCCGTTCGTGCCGGTGATCGTCAGAAGATTATCCTTCATATCCGTCTTTAAGGGTTCTACCTCTTTAAATCCGTCTCCGAATTTAATATCTCCGTCTACTTCAAAATTTCCCTCTGCATCTTTCTTAAATTTCATAGACTGTATGGTATATTCTTTTACCGGCACATCCGGAGAACAATAATTTACTTTAATCTCCTGCTTATCGGTGTATCCCTTGAGATCAAATTCTCCGTTCAACAACTTCTGCCCGTTGAATTCCGTGGTATCCGAGATACGGGTGATCTCTTCCTTCAGCTGCGCTACTTCATCCTGTATGGTTGCGCGGTCATCCTCTGTCATAGTGCCGTTGGCAGCTTTGACGGAAAGCTCATTGATACGCTGCAGCATCTCACTGATCTCTGTCATTGCTCCGTCCGCAATCTCTATAATGGATACGCCGTCACTGGCATTCTGATTGGCCACGGACAGTCCCTCGATCTGAGCATTCATACGCTTGGACATTGCCAATCCGGCAGGGTTGTCCTTGGCGTGATTGATCTTCAGTCCGGAAGAAAGTCTCTCCAATGATTTGGACAGCAGATCGTCATTTGTGGATAAGGCATTGTTGGATAACATTGCCGATACGTTGTAATTGATTCTCATGTGTTACTCCTTACTTTCCGCTGCTGTCTGCGACAGCCTGCAGGAATCCTTTTGCCAGACGGTACAGCTGTTCCGTATCGATCCGACTCTCTATGGTATCTGCATTTTTTGTCTCTCCGGCTGCCATCCTTGTCATATCCCGGGAGCTGACGATGGGAAGCTTTTCCGCTTTCCAGTCTGCAGAAGTATCTGTCTGAATCCGTTCAAAGAATATATCGGAGGTCTTCTCTAATTTCGTAACCTCTTCCGGTGTATTTCCTACGAGATAGCCATCGATGGTGTCTCCCTTTACCTGTAAATGTGCCTCCAGCTCCATATCTCCGGCATTCACCCGGATCTCCACAGCACCGGTAGTTCCGGCTCTCTGCTGTAAGGTAAGATGGACTCCCGCCAGCTGCTCACCCAGGTACATCGGAAGAAAATATTCCTGCTTCGCCTGAAGGCTCTCCGCAAGGCGCAGCTGCTTGTGTACCAGCTGCAACTGTTTTACATCCAGATGTTCATCCGCCTGTTCCAGACTCATGGTCTCCACATCTTCTGCCGTATTCTGAAGCATGGTCCGATAATCCTCTGCAAAATTCTGCTGATCCAGCTGTTCCCACAGTTCGGAAGTTTCTGTCCCGGCAGGCACTTCGCTGCCTGCTGTCTGCAGCATTTCTTTTTCCTGCCGATACTTTTCTCTGTATCTGCGCAGATTGCCAAACATCTCCGCCGGATCATCCATAAGTGCCTGGGCCGCCAAAAGATTCGACGCGCTGATGGAAACTTCTCCTTTTTGCAGTAGTTCTGCGGCTTCCGGCGTTGTATTTCCCGCCTCACGCATCTGCTGCAGTCCTTCCCGGTCATACGCTGCTCTGCTTTCGCCATCATCTGACACCTCTGTCAGAACCTCTTTTGCCATACCCATCCGAATCTGTTCAGATATATTATTCTCGGACAAATGAATCTCCTGTGTCAGCTCGGTATCCTCCGACACTTTCCAGTCCATATGAGAAGCCCTTCTGCTCCTGGCTGCCGTCAGCAGAGTGGAAAATTGCAACTCTGCACCGGTATTTACTACCGCGCCTATCGCTGCGCCATCCTCTCTTTCGACCTGATGCACCATTCGATAAATTCCAATATACGCTTTTCGTTCCTCTTCTGTAACATCCTTTTTCCGTTCCAACTGATATAGGAAACGGCTGTAGTCCTCCGCTTCTTCCTCATAGCTTTGGGGGTTCTGTGAAAAATAGGACTCCAGTTCGTTAAAGGTCTTCTCTAGAGGATTTACACCATCCCGGATCATCTGTAACACATTTTTCGGTGTCAGTCTGTCCACTACTGCGCTGACCTGTCTGTCAGCTTCTTTGACCTTCTCGATATTTTCCGGTGTAATTTCCATATTGTTATATGCCAGAATCCGGACAGCCCGCTGATTTTCCGATGTTTTTTCTAATGACATATCTGTCAGAATATCATCTATATTAGAAAATGCTTTCCGGATGCTGTCTCCCAGATCGCTTCTCGGTGCCGTCATCAGAGTCTCATAACGTTCGCCCGCTTCCTCATAGGCTTTCTGCATTGCAGCGCCTTCCTTATGGAAGTCAGAAACTGTCTCTGTGGCAGCATTCTGTTCCAAGCTATAGGGTCCCAGTACTCCAGCAGGCAATCCCGGCAATTCAGAAGCCACCTGCACTGCCTGGGTATAAGTCTCATATTTCGTCACTGCCTGAGACTCACCGGGAAAATATTTTCCGGCAACCTCTGCCTCCGCCTTTCGCAGCGCTTCGATCAACTGCTCCATGGGGGCTGTATCAATAGAAAAATCACTCTGTAAAAGCTTTACGTTCACTTCTGCCGTCATGCGAAGGCGAATCTCTTCCAGCTGTTTTCTTGCTGCCAGATTCTCTGCCGTGGCATCCCACTTTGCATCTGAGAACCAGTCCTGCAGCATTTTATCTGCTTTTTCATAAATCGTATCCTGTCTGCCCAGGTTCGCATACATCGGGGATTTTCCCTCCGCAATTGCCGCTGCTGCTGCCTGCGCAAAAGTGTCCTCCGTGACAGGATAGGAAATACCGTCCAGTTCCACAAGCTGCTGCAGCGTATCCGTAGTCAGCGGAAGTCCTGCACTTACCAGCCACTGTGCCTTCTGTCTGTTCTCATCGTTTACCGTCAATCCCGCATCCGCAATTACCTTGTCCATCTGCTCCTGCAGTTCCTGCGGAACATCATTATTCTGTACTTTCGCACCGCTGTTCTCTGCCACATAGAGGTTCCAGATCTCCGGTTCCAGTCCATTATCCACCAGGTAGCTGACAGCTCCTTCCTCCGGTTCCCTCAGGGAAGCTGCCATATCCCAGGCGTTTTTCAGTTCATTTATATTTTCCTGTGTCAAAGGAAGATCCGCGGAACGGAACTGCTCTTCGATGCTTCGGGCTAAAGTATCACTTCCTACCGCTGCCGCCAGGGTATCCATGTCGATATCATCCGTATATCCTGCGATCTGCTGTCCGGAACGCACCAGTTCTGCCTTGATCTTATCCACGATGGTGACCGCTGTATCCTGATCCAGCTCTCTAGGATCAAATCCATCCTCACAGGCCTTCGCATAGTCCTCCTGTGACATGGTATGCGACATCAATGTCATATAGTCCTGCTGCAACGCCACATTAGCATTCCCGGCATCCTGCTGCAGCTCCATCAGAGATTTTCCTTTGTTGTTCTCCTCCTTTTCCAAAGAAGACATGGGCACTGCGGCCTGTCCACTCTCGTATACTGCCCCGAAATTCACATTTACGCTTTTTTTACTGCGCCATGTCTTGTCTTTGCCCCAGCTGTTTTTCTCTGTCCGGTTACTTTCTGTTCTATTGTCATTTTCATTGATCATCTGATTCTGAAATGTTATCTTCACGCCTGTCGTCCTTTAAATCCTCTTACGAATGCAAGCATTTAAAGAGGTCTTAGTGATATCTACATGTCTCTGAATAGTTATGAAAAAAGATGAGTGCACTTTTGGGTCACACTCATCTTTTATTTCGGTTGTTTTATGTAATTTCTTAACCTGACCTAGAACAGAAATACCGCAGCGCCATAGGGTGGCAGATCAAAGCTGATGGAGTAATCCTTATAATGATAAGGCTTTTTCTCCGCCGTAATCTCTGTGGGAATCTCGTTGCCCCAGCCGCCGAACCGTTCCTCATCACTGTTCAGCAGAAGCTTATATTTTTTCTTCTTAGGCACGGGAACCGTATAGTTCTCCCATTTCATCGGGGTCATGTTAAGTACAAACAGCAGATTATTCTTGCCACTGGAACATTTCCGGACAAAGGAGTAAGTGCTGTGTTCCGCATCATCCGCGTTCATCCATTCAAAGCCGTCCCAGTTATTGTCAATCTCGTACAGAGCAGGGTATTTACGATACAGCTTTAACAGCTCCTTTACATAAGTATGTACGCCCTGATTCAGCTTCTCACCTAACAGATACCAGTCAAGCTCACGCTCTTCGCTCCACTCTCGCTCCTGTCCGAAATCCTGTCCCATAAATAATAATTTCTTGCCGGAATGCCCGAACATGTAGCTATACCCCACACGAAGGTTGGCATATTTATCTGCCGGATATCCGGGCATTTTATTCACCATGGAGCACTTCAGATGTACCACTTCATCATGAGATAATGGCAGAATATAATTCTCGCTGTCGTTATAGCTCATAGCAAAGGTCATGGCGTAATGATCGCCTTTCCGGTACAGCGGATCCAGCTTCATATACTCGCAGAAATCATGCATCCAGCCCATATTCCACTTGAAGGAAAATCCTAAGCCTTCCTCCCCGATACCACTGGTAACATTAGGCCATGCGGTAGATTCCTCAGCAATCGTCAAAAATCCCGGATAAGTTCCGCGGATCACTGAATTCAGATGATGGAAGAACTCAATGGCTTCCAGGTTCTTATTGCCGCCAAATTTATTCGGCAGCCATTGTCCGTCCTTTTTACCGTAATCCAGATACAGCATAGATGCTACTGCATCTACACGGATACCGTCTACATGGAACTCTCTCAGCCAGAACAGAGCATTGGCTACCAGGAAGTTTTTCACTTCATTTTTGCCATAATTAAATATCTTCGTTCCCCATTCAGGATGCTCTCCCAAACGGGGATCGGGATGTTCAAAGATGCACTGTCCGTCAAATTCTGCCAGTCCGTGTGCATCGGTTGCAAAATGTGCCGGTACCCAATCCAAAATGACTCCGACACCTGCCTTATGCAGTTCATTGACCAGATACATAAAATCCTTAGGCGTTCCGTAACGGGAAGTAGGCGCATAGTATCCGGTCACCTGATATCCCCATGAGCCATCATACGGATGCTCCGCGATTCCCATAAGCTCTACATGGGTGTATTTCATCTCTTTCAGATATTCCACGATCCGGTCGGCGAACTCACGATAATTATAAAAACCTTCCGCAGTGCCGTTATTGGGATGCTTCATGAAAGAACCGATATGGCACTCATAGATTGCCATGGGTTCCTTGTTCATATCTTTTTTATCCCGGGCTTCCATCCACTTGGAATCCTTCCAGTCGAATCCCGTGATATCCGTAACGATGGACGCTGTGCCCGGTCGGTATTCCGCATAATTGGCAAAAGGATCGGCTTTGTACAGCCTTCTGCCATCCCTCGCATAAATCAGGAACTTATACATTGTTCCTTCTTCCACGCCGGGAACGAACAGCCCCCAGATACCGCCCTCTCCCAGCTTCTGCATGGGATGCGATTCCTCGTTCCATTCATTGAATGTCCCGATGACATTCACCTGTGCTGCATTTGGTGCCCATACCCCGAAATAGACTCCCTGCACACCATCTTCCGTCGACAGATGCGCACCCAGTTTTTTATAAATATCATAGTGCGTTCCCTGGGCAAAAAGATACTGATCTGCTTCGGAAATAAATACCTTCTCCTTCGTCATAGCTGCGCCTCCCGCTATATATTTTTAACTATTCAGAACCCCATAAACAAAATCGCATTTTCAATGCTTTCCTTTTGCTCATGTGGTTACTTCGCCCTATAAACATTGATAAATGTTCTTACAAATGCAAGCATTCGACGCCCATTCATCAATGTTTACATGGCTCTGAATAGTTATACAAAATCTTTTTCAGTGAGGATGATCATATCCTCATCGTCATATCTCTTGGCAAACAGAACATCAAAGAAATGCTTTAATGTCTTTTTATTCGCATGAGAGATTGCTTCATCCACGATTTCTTTTACATCCACCACGGTAACTACATGATCTATCGTCTGCATATCCTCGATTCTGGTATGCAGTGCCAGAACACCCAGCTCATCGATGGAATATTCCCTCTCCCGTGCATACTGCCTTCCGAACGCTACCAGTGTATCATTGCTGAGTGCTTCGACATCCATGCGGGAAGTGAAGCTTTCCTGCAATTTCTCATACTTTTCCAGAAAACGATCTATCTCTTTCCTGGTATCTTCCAATATAATGACAATGCCCTGATTCTCCTGCTGCAGCGCTTTATACATCGTGTCCACAGTTTTACTATTCATTTCCGATGCCTTACAGATGATAAGTGCACCGTTCTGCAGTCTGTTCAGGGTCTCGGCTGCATCTTTTTTGTTCAGCGCATGGCCGGAGATTTTGGCAACTTTTCCGGAGAAATTGCTGTCGGTAGCCTGAATCTCCCGGATCATATTTTTCGCAAGGGATAAGGTATCCATGCCTTCTTCACCGGTGATGATCACATTGCCGGTATAGGCAGCCAGGCTGATATTATCAATGGCTTTGACTAACTGTTCTCTTGCGGACTTACTCTGAATAAAGGGCGCATACAGCTCGCGCTCTTCTCTGGTAAGCGCACGGACTTTTGCCTTATCTCTCTCCACGGTGGGGCGTTCCGGAGTCTGCGGCTGCTCGTCCTCAGAGGCTTCTTCTACCACTTGTTCTTCCGGTTCCTCTTCAGCCTCCGCTGCGGATTCCTCCGATGCTTCCTCGGTCTCTGCTGTGGTTTCTTCCGATGCTTCTTCGATCTCTGCTGTGGTTTCCTCCGGCACTTCTGGAATTTCTGCAGCCGGCTCCTGCGTCACTTCCATATCGACGACAGCTTCCGGTTCCTCTGTTGCGGATTCTTCTTCATATTCCGCTACGGCAGGTTCCTCTTCAAGTTCTTCTACCTCTTCAGTGTCAACGATATCCGTATCAGCAGGTTCCCGCTCTGGCTCTTCTTCAGAAACTTCCGCAGGAGCTTTTTCTGTTTCATCGTTTACATCCGCAATCTCTTCCAGCTCTTCAACTTCATCTGTATCCGTAACCGTATCAGCATCCACCGCTTTTTCTTTTTCCAGTTTTTCTAACAGGCCATCTCTTACCGCCTGTTCAAATTCCGTGAACATGGCACCGGTCTGCTGTAGTACATGCTGGCGGACTTCTTCTTCTCTCTTTTCGAGGTTTTCTTTCTTTTTACGCTCCCACTCTGCCAGAATGTCTTCAATATTGATCTGACCGGTAATCTGCTTCTCAATGCTTTCCGCCTCGGGCATTACCAGGCTGATCTGTCCGTCGGATTCCTGTGCCAGTACATTCGCCAGCTCCTTTGGAGGTTCCACCGGCGTAGTCGCTTCCGGCTCCACTTCTGCTTTCGATAATTCCGGCACAACATCCTGTTTCTTAAGAGATGCGGGTTCCTCCGGCAGGATTTCCTCGGTCTCTACCTCCGGAACCTGAGACAGGTCACCGATCTCTCCGGTCTCACCAAAGAACACCTCGGAACCTTCGATCTGCTCAGTCTCCGGCTCCAGATCATCCTCACTGACCTCTGCAATCTCCGGATAATCCAGAGATTCTGTATCGGAATCCATCATAGGTGCTACGATAGAACGGGTAATGGAGTCCGATGTCGCTTTTGCGGTATCTCCTTTTGGCTCCTCACCGAGGACTTCACGAAGTCCCGCTGCAAGTTCTGCCTGCAGATTGATGGTATTATACTGCCCCACATCCATGGTCTTCACATGAATATCGAAATCATCCTGTACCGGCTGTGTCGGTGTCTCCTGCTGTGCGGGTTGCACCGGATCATATATCTGTGTATCTCCGGTCACCTGATCATAACCGGAATCCTGTACGTAGCTCTGGTTCTGATCATAGCTGCTATCCTGTGCATAACTCTGATCCTGATCATAGCTACCGTCCTGTGCATAACCCTGGCTTTGGTCATAGCTGCCGTCCTGCGCATAACCCTGACCCTGGTCATAACTGCCGTCCTGTGCATAACCCTGCTCTTGATCGTAGCTTCCGTCCTTGGCGTAACCTTGCTCATAACTTTCATTCCCGCTATACCCGTTATCCTGCACAGAGTTCTGCGACGGGATATGGCTTCCGGGCGCGTCGAACCGATGATCGTATTTTTCCTGCTGCTCCGGTGTCAACGGCTGATGGAGCATTTTCAGTTCCATTGCCTTAATAACGTATTTTCCCTCGCCAAACCAGAGGATCAGTTCATCACATTCCTCTACGCATCTGGCTGCCAGTCCGACTCTATGATACAAATAGGCCAGTTCATATGCCCATTTTTCCCTATAGTCTCTCTTCTTGAGTTCCTCCAGAACAGCAATTCGTTCTTCCAGACTCACATCCTGCGCCTCATACAATTTATACTGCAAAATGTACCTTCCCGGATCCTTGGGCGCCACCTGTACAAATTCCTTATAATATTCTATTGCCTGCACATATTCTTCCATTTTAATGGAAAGCTCGCACAGAGAATAGCAGATGGTCCTTCCGCCGGGACGTCGCTCATATGCTAAAAGCAACATATCTCTGGCATCCTCATATCTGCGATTGATCTTATAGAGGTCGCTGATCGTACACAACATCATGACACTTTTTACACGACGCCAGTCAATCGTGTCGGCAATTTCAGCCGCCTGTACATATTCTCCCCGGCTGATCAGGTCTTTGATTTCTTCCGCTCTTAATTTATATTCACTCTTATCCAAGGTATTTCGCTCCCTTAACCTTTTCTTGTCCTAAGTCCCTTATTTCATCAAAGCAGACTGTCCCACTTTTTTCTTATTCAGTGTATCATAGTCACTATACGTATGTCAAAATCAAACTGGGGAAATTGTAGTGGAAATTACGCGAGCAATGAACCGCGCATAGGCATAAGGAAAGACAGCGATGGGCGCTCACGCACACATCGCTGTCTTTCCTTATGCCTATGCGGCGAATGCCGCGAAGAGAAATGCGATTGGCAGCGTTTTTTGCTGACAATCTTATGAATAGCGTGGCTCATTGCAGAGAACTGCCAATAAATGTGGAGCGACTTTTGCGACACATTTATGA
>ERZ1035070.599-NODE-599-length-10750-cov-13.094624_pt1 | contig 10750 bp, 11 predicted proteins | sample MGYA00520603_ERZ1035070 | MGnify/ENA primary metagenome ERZ1035070 (study PRJEB33766, sample SAMN09781695) | gut metagenome | biome: gut microbiome | host: Homo sapiens | place: Madagascar | study: EMG produced TPA metagenomics assembly of the PRJNA485056 data... | reverse complement strand
TATACGGTAAATCCACGTTTCTACATTTCAGCGAAGGTCTCGTTCATATTGTCTATTTTACCTGTTTTCTTTTATCAGTAAGATCCATGATAAAGACTCTAAGTTGAATTGGTGGTTTTCTATTGGATTCAATGGTGTGCTAATTACTTTATGCCTAATTGCAATATTTTGTTCTGATGCACAGTTCTTTTGCAGATGAATGGTCTAAATTGTAGATATCCCATCATGCAAGCTAAAACAGAAGCTGTCGAGCCAAAACGTAGTAGAAAGTAAAAATTGGGATTTAACACAAGGTGATTGCTATGAGTTTACCAAGATTATTTCATTACACCAAAACATCTTCTTTACTCGGTATCTTAGATAGTCAAGAACTCTATTTTAGTTGTTTAAGAAACTTGAATGATGCTAGCCAAGGCAGAGCTATTCTAGATATAATTAAGGATCTTGTACCTACTGGCATTGCAAAAAACTTAATTCAATATGTAAAGAAAAATTTTTTTTCTATTGAGAAAAAACCAAGAAGTTCATATTCATTTTCATTTACAACAGAAGAGGATGATGCTTCTCAATGGGATCGCTATGCAGATCATGGCAAAGGTGTATGTATTGAGTTTAATTCTGAACAATTAGAACGTCTTATGAATTCATTTAGTCAAGTTCGTTTAAACAAGATAATATACATTGATTCAAATAGAGAAAAAGAAATCGAAAACGAGTTAAATAAGCTTGCATCTAATATAATTATAGATGATTTAATAAAAGAACTTGCTTTCTTTTCAATGAGATTTAAACATTTTTCCTTTCGTCATGAAAATGAATATAGACTCTCATATATTAGGAGAAATACTGAATTAGACGAACATTATCCTAGCTATGATCCAGATATCAGTGAAGAACAATTTTCTAGAGAAATGGAAGAGGAAATTTCAAGAATTGAATCTCTTCATGAATTAAAAGCTGGACCATTCGATTTATCAAATTCCTTTAAACGAAGAATGAGGTTGGATCTAAATAAGGCTGCGATTCATACAAATTCTATCATCATAAAAGAATTTGGAATACCCACCTTTTTTAAGACAATAGTTATTGGTCCAAAATGGACTCAAACTGAGTTTGAAGATTTTTGTGATTATATAAGACAGAAATACAAACTAGAGACCTCATCTATTAAAATTTCAAAAGCAAGTTGCACACTTATCTGACAATGTCATAGATACATATGCTGTTAAAACTCAATTGAAATAAAAACAACCAATTTAATGAATTTATCCTAAATTATTTTATTGATTAAAGGTTACATTAAATGACAGAACAGAAAATAACACTGCAAAACAAAGATACAGAAGACCACAAAAACTCTACAAATAAAAAAATAAGATATTTCTTATCTAATAATAATGAATTTATACAAGAGAAAGACACAACTAATTCAAATATAAATAATGATAAGTATTGGCATAATGAAAAAGAAGTTACTTTGGATAAAGAAGTTAATGGAGATACAAAGCAGGAATTTAAAAATCAAATAAAAATCTGCGTTTCAGCCTTCGTTAATAAAGGATTTGACAATATCATTGTTTTGCTTGGTGCAGGTGCATCCGTTGTTAATAAAGGTACGGAAGAAGAAAAAAAGAAATATGGAAAAACTGTAAAGCAGTTAAAAGCTATAATAAATACAGAATTAAAATCAACAAATTCTTACCTTCTCTCAATAGAGGATTTATCTTCAGAAATTGGATTTAAGTGTGAATCCTTCGATAGCTTAAATTTTGAGGACTTTTTATCTCATCTAGAAGGTTTTTGTCTCTATAACGTACCATCAGATAAAAATTCAGAAAGAGACCATAACAAGTTAATAAGTAAAATAAATAAATCTAAAGATAAAATTTACGAATTAATTAAATCTAATCTTAAATATAAATATAGCAATGAAGTATTTAAGCATGGGGCTTTGATAAATGTAGCTTTAAATCTTGCTACTAAGAGTAACAAAGTACATTTTGTTACAACAAACTATGACACTTTAATTGAAGATGCTGCTGAAAAAGTACATGTTACAGTGTTTGATGGTTTCACCTTTTCTAAAGAACCTGTATTCGATAGTGACATGTTTGAGTGGAATCTTGTTAGGGATGTGCCATATGTTAATACCAGTGAACTGGAGTACAAAAAAAGAGTAATAAATCTTTTGAAACTTCATGGCTCTTTATCTTGGGAAAAAGAAGATGGCACTGTGTATAAAAGGGAAAATACAACCAATCCTTTAATAATATATCCAAGCTCAAGTAAATATGAGCAAACATATTCTGAACCTTATTTTGATCTATTTGCTAAATTTCAAGAATTATTAAAAAGAAAGAATACGTTACTAATCACTTCTGGTTTTAGTTTTGGAGATAATCATATCTCTAGAATGATCATTAAATCTATTGAAACTAATAGAACCTTGTCAATGCTATTTACCGATTACTCAATTGACGATTCACCAATTGTTGACCAACTTAAAAAACTATTGGATGAAAAATATCCAGTAGCACTTCTAAAAGCCACTTTAAATGATGATTTAACAGATTACTTTGGATATAAAGAAAATGATTAATTTTTACAAAGATATCGATAAATCGCACTTTTTCTTAGGAAGAATTATCCAAGTTAATCGTGATTACTGCGTAGTTCAAGTTGAAAACAATTCATTGTTATCTCACAGGCTATTAGCAAATGATGTTCTTGATCCAAATTCTATAAACTATAACGTAGTAATAGAAAACGAAAAAGGATTATATTTAGGAGAAGTTTTTTCAAATAATCTTGGCTTAAATGATAAAGCAAAAAAGTCCGTGTTTTCAACTAATGACGATTTAGCAACCTCTTGTATTTACGTAAATCTTATTGGACTAAAAGCAAATACTGATGAACTGTTTAAATTGCCGGGGAATAGCTCTGTAGGTATTTCTGATAAGGTTTATGTAGCAAATTCAGCTGTTGATGAGTGTTATCTTAGGTCTATAGACTTTAATAATTACGAGTCGAATGGAAAAGATGATTCAAATGTAATAACAGTTGGAAAATATTTAGCTTCTAACAAAGAAGATGTAGAACTAAATGTAAATAGCTTGTTTAACAGACATTTACTAGTAGTTGGAGCAACCAATAGCGGTAAATCAACCTCGTCATTGTCAATTCTAAATGCCTTGGTAAAACAAGGAAAGAAAGTTCTTATTATTGATCCAACAGGTGAATACAAGGATTCATTTAATATTGATGAATTTAAGAAAGTTACATTAGGTGAAGACTGTTGTATTTATACCAAGGATGTATCAATAGCTCAATTTGGCAAACTCTTTAATGTAAATTCAAATTCGCAAGGACCTGCTTTAGCAGATGCAATTACTTCATTACGACTTCTAAAGAAAAGAAATTCAACAGACGACTTCTATAAAAAAGCAGGTAAAACACTTGATGAAGTTTGCAATGAATTAGCTGAACTTGACGATGATAGTACTGATTTTGATCTTGAAAAATTACCAGATCAACTCGTACATGAGTCTGTATCTTTGAATCCAAAAAAAGGTCTATATAACATAGATAACTTCAGAAAAAATTCCAATGATTATTTAATCAGAAAAATTAAGTTTTGGATCAAAAATAAAAATTTAACAAAGATATTCTCATCACCACAATCTTCAAGTTCGGCAACTAATTTATTTGATGTTATTAATGACTTTTTAGACGATAAAACTTCTTGTCTTTACATCGATGCATCTCAACTCGGTCTTGTCAGTGAATTAGGTTCAGTTGTAATAGACCTAATTTGCTACCACATCCTACAAAAAAAAGAAAAATTTACCCCTTTTGTCTTTTTTATTGACGAAGTCCATAGATATACAATGAATGATGAAAACGACTTAAAATCAAATGGATTATCTATGGCAGCAAGAGAAGGTAGAAAGAAAGGTATGTTTTTATTTCTTACTACCCAAAATCCAAGTGATATTCCATTAGATGTTATGAGTCAAATAGGATCAATCCTAGTTCATCGATTAACTAGTGGTGATGAAATTAAGGCAATTGAAAACTATTTAGATAAGAGCTCATTAGCTTTGTTAAAAAAGCTCAACCAAGGAGAAGCAATCTTATCAAGTATCAACATAATCAAGAACCTATATCTAAAGATAAATAAGTCTAATCTTATACACCATAATGAGACTCCATCTTTATAGTCTGATTGTAACAAAAGCAAAAATAACATCTTCGTGATCCTTGGAGCATTCTATGTACTCTATGTGCAATCGTGCAATACATGAAGCAATCAAAAACAAAGATCTTCTTATTGGTCCTTTAAATTTTGATAATATTAAAGCTAGCTGTATTGATCTAACCTTAGCCTCAACTATTGATTTTTTTCGTCCAACAAAGCCAATTGATCTTGTATCTATTCAAAAAGATGCCCAAGCTGAGCTACAGCAATTAACTCAAACAATCGATATAACAGAAGGTTACGATTTACAACCTGGTCAGTTGGTAAAAGGATATTCAAAAGAAAATATTAAATTACCAAGTTTTATTTGTGGCATAATTTTTAATATTGATTCACTTGCATCAATTGGACTAAATGCTGCTTTATCACAATATGTAAATCCAAGTTTTAATGGTCATAAGACTATTGTTCTCTATAATATGAGCAATCAAGTGATCAGAATAAAAGCAGGACTTAGAATTTGCAACTTAGTTTTATTTAAGACGGATGATAATCCAATAAGCTCCGATGAGCATCACCTTGATTTAAACGAAGTATCAAGCTATATTGACGAATTAGAAGCTACAGGAACAGATGATAATTCAAGTAATCTTGATACATCGATTGCTGATTTTATGACAAAGAGAATTGATGAGATTGTAAAAGGAAAAGCATAACATGGCGGTGCATCCAGATTATGCAAGGAAAAGAATATCTGACTTTCTAAAGAGTGAAACTGATATTCCAAAGAAAGTGATAAGAGACTTAGCCATCAAAGAGTTACAAAACATCAAGCAATACACAAATGATCAAAAGGCATTAACTAATGACGAGTTAAAGGAGTATATAAAGGCAAATTATCAAGCTTTAAAATCAGATTCCGATAAGATCATCTATGAACTTAGTAAAGAGATCTTACCAACCTCTGTGTTTAAGTACTTTTTAAAGCAGTTTGGGCTTATTTCATTGTTTCTTGTACCGCCTTTTTACATCTGTATTGATTACACTATCACAGCGTTGAATGCAGGTGAAGTTTTGACCAAAGCAGTAGCAGGAATTGCAAGTAGCCTGTTAATACTTGCCTTGATGATTTCCTCGGTACTTGCTAGCATCCTAAATAAAGGACATAGCTGAAAAGAGTTTTCTTCATGTCAGTTACCTGAGAATTGTGACAGTGACAGTACTGTTGCATCAACAATCTCAGCTGACTAGGCTCTGAAAGTTGTAACAATATACTTTTCCCTGCACAAAAACAGATCTAACCACCTACCCCCATTCCATAAATCCTTAATTTTGATAGAATTAGGCATCAATTTTTGTAACTGGTAAATATTTCTCCCTCTTTTTAACTCATTGAAAAAGATAATATTTGTGGTGTCCGTTAAAAAGGAGAAATTTTATGGCACCATCAAACAATGCAGTTCACACAGAGCAGATCGTTCGAGATATCACCGGAAGTATTTTGTGTTCTTATCAGATTGCACATAAATATGGTTTAACCAAGATGACTGTAGACAGAATAGCAAGAATTCATCTTGGGGAAGAGATTTACCAGAAGAAAGAGCATCTGGCTTTAGAACATCTTAAGGAAGAATTTTTAAAGTTAAAGTCACAGGGATTGAGTATTCATAACATTGGGATCAAACTTGGACTTAGCAAAGCAAGTTCTTTTAACCTTGCCAGGAGATTTGAAGGTGAAGGCTGCGACAGTTGTGATGATGACGTGATCCAGATTGAGTCTATACCACAGTTTTGTGATACTCAGATAGAGGTAAAATCTCAGATGACAGTATCAGCTCCTGCAGTAACACCTGAAGCAAGAGCTCACAGTAGCTGTAAAGAGACTTCTGAAGATGCAGTCTCTGTAGTTCCATACAAGCCAAAAGAAAAGAAACCTTATCCAAAGAAAGAGTACTCGGTTATCAGACTTAAGGGGCTTCAAATCAGTTTTGATGCCAGTCTTGAAGGTATGGATATAACCATATCAAAAGTTCTTAAGGCACTGCAGTAGAAGGAGTCTCTATCATGTCAATATTATCTCAGACAGGAAAGATCATCCTTGTAAGACAGCCTGTAAACGGCAGATTTGGTATTCACCGCCTGATGGCAATGTTAAGTTCCAATCAGTTCGAAGTCTGCTGGAACGGAACAGATGAAATCACTATTGTAATCTTTAACGCCAAAAGGACCATCTGTAAGATCCTGCATGTTGACACCTATGGAACAGACTGTACCACCAGAATACTGAACTATGGTAAATTCAAAACCATACTTCAGGAGGATTTACTTCCTATTCATTTAAAAAGAGATGAACTTGAAATCTTACTAACAGGAGGAGATTTACCTGACAGTAAGAAACCAGAAGTTCTTTTAATGGCAGGATGACAGATTTTTTTAATTTCTTAAAAAATATTTTTAGGGAGCAGTTTTTCAGTAATAAAGAGAAACTTAGCTTTAAAAGCCATTCCTATTAATCTCCCATTAATGTCCTTTCCTTAAAAAACAGGCTATTAATTTACAAAACAATAATGTATTATGAGGCCTGTTTAAAGTTATTGTTTCACGCATTATAAGTTTCAGGAGGATTAAAGATGTCAAAAGAAAAAGATGACAAGACTGATTTATCCTCCATGTCCAAAGAAGAGCTGATAACCTATCTCTTATCCCTTGAAGGTCAGCTTCAACAGCAGAAAGAGGAAGCTCAAAAGAAAGAACAGGCAAATGCTCAAAGTACCTCTGCCATTGTTTCCAATTTAAGAGCAGAGCTGTCACGCAAAGAGTCCAGCCTTCAAAGTGCTCTTAAAGAAAAGCAGCCGCTTTCTGCAAACATCAAACTCCTGTCAGATGAAAAACATGAGCTTGAGGCAACTGTAGTAAAACTGAAGAAGTTCAGACAGTCTGTAAGAGACTTGCTGAGTAATCTTTTGGACAGTATCACCAACTACTATTTTGTCTTTAAAGACATGCGTTCTAAAGATGAGGTTCCTGAATATGACGAGAACAATCTTTTAGAACTTAACATGTTCATGGATCAAAAGCTGGACTTTCTCTTATCTACAGATCAAACCCTTTTAGAACATCAGAAGGTAGCCTTAAACCTGTCAAGAACCGAGCAGACAGGACACAGTTCCCATGTATCAGAACCGCAGGACTGCTCAGCAGACATTACTGCTGCAGTAGATGGAGAGTGAATATAGAAATGCAGTCACCGTTGAAATAGATGATCATGACCTAAAGGACTTTGATGAAGCTGCCTCATCAGTTACCATCAGCTCCGATCTTAACAGTGAAGTTAAAAATAACACTGACGCTCTGTTTCTAACAGCAGTAATTCTGCAAACAATGATTTTACAGAATCTGAAATAAAAGGCATTGTCATCAAAGGCTGTTCTCAGGAGCATAAAGATTCAGTAGCACAGAGTTTAAGTGCAGGCACCAAGGTTCTGTCAGAGCATATCAGAAATGACATAACAAGTGTCAGCGACAGTAACCGCAAACGTAAATTCGAAAAATTTACCAGTATCAACGACTGTAACGAAGTTGACGGCACCATTACCAACAGTATAGGCGCACACTTTCACATGTACAGCAACGAGTGTGGTGGTACAAGAGAATTTATTCTTAAAAACAAGAGTAAGAGAATTAACTCTGTATTTACCCCCTTCAGGGAGTCTTGGTAACCTTAGGACCATTCTGAGTAAGGTACAGATTGCTGTCTGCTCAGAATGCAAAACAGAGACTGAAGTAAATCCTGCCACCTTATCTGACTTTACCTTTACAAAGAGTGGTAAAGACGAGCGTCATACACTCGATGAACAGAAGAAAAACGTAAAAGAGAAAGTGGAAAAGGCTTTTAACAGCGTTTTATCTGATGTTTGTACTGAAGAGATAAAAGAGAGTAATACAGACGATAAACGTGCGATATACCAGAAAGAGAACAGATTAAGACAGGATGAACGTAAAGCAGTCTTTAACAGTATGGAAAACTCAGATACAGCTGACAGAGTATCATTCAGTCTTACAGATGATTTAATTGAAGCTGGTGACGGACTTACTCATATTATCAATCCGTTAAGCTTTGATGCTCAAACCTTTGGTATGATGCCTCTTTTCTTAAAATCAGTAATGTCAGGAACCTTATTAGGATCATGCGGAACTCTATTTACTCAGTTAGGCGTTCCTAAGAACAGGATATCCTGTTTCTACGAAGGTAACGGTCTTCCTTTAACCAGAAAACAGTTAACTGGTGGCATCAATGCCTTTGCCAGAGCTTTTCTGCATAATGTGGCTACAAATATTCATAATGATATTCTCAACCATTCAAAAGCTGTGGTCTGTGATGAATCGACATTACTGTGCAGAGAGCTTGCCAATAAAAAGAAAGCTAAAGACGGCAGTAGAAAATCTCAAATCTGGGTTATGACCAGCAGCTTTACCTCTCCTGTAAAGGCTGCCTGGTATACAGTATCTCAAAGCCGTAATGCTGAAAATGTCGTAGACATTCTAAAGAGCGGTGTTAGAAAAGACGGTCTGTTAACTCATGTTATCTCAGATGGCTATGCAGGATATGACAGTGGCATTAAGACTTTAGAAGAGCTTACAGGATGCAGGCTTAAAAGTGCCCGCTGCTGGACTCACGGCAGACGTGGATTATTTAAACTGCTTCAGAATACCTGGTTACTGAGAATTTACGAGAATGAGCTGTTACCAAAAGGTGAAAGTTTCTGTAACTTTGAAGAGAAACTGAAGAAATTCCGAGCCTCTAAAGCAGGTAAAAAGATGACTGACAGTGATGCATCCTTACTTGCCATTTTCTATCTAATCAATGCTCTGTTTGTAATTGATTCAGCTGTCATTAAGGCTCATCAGTTTGTCTGTGATACTGAGGAATTCAAACAGGATTTATTAAAGGCAAGACAGAACAAATCTGCAAAGATTGTTACGCTCATCTTTGACAGTATCAGACTGTATATAGCTGATAACCCTAAAGTCATGACCGTAAAAAAGACTAAGAATGGTGAGGTTAAGTTCTTAAGAAACCGTAAATATCCTGAATCAGGAGCTCTAATCTATCTGTTAAAGTTTGAACAGGCTTTAAGAGAGTTTACCTTATCTCCTGATGTTGAACTAAGCTCATCAGCTGCTGAAAGAGCGCTAAAGCTTGGTATATGTACCCGTCATGCCTGCATGTTTATACAGTCTGAAGATGGAGCTCATGCCTTTGCTGATTACCAGACTATTGTTAATACCTGTAATCTCAATAAGGTTCCGGTACAGCCTTATCTGATGTGGCTCTGTGCAAACATTAAACTGCGTTTAACCGAAAGACTGAATGATGGTCACAGTGATCCAACCTACTTTACTATGCCACATAAACAGGCTGTTAAAGACAAAGATGGCAAAGTAACCGGATATATCGGTATGTACGATGAAAGTAACAGACTCTGTTACGATAAAATCGATACCAGAGGTCTTGCCCCTTACGATTACCGCAGATATCTGCAGATGCAGCCCTAAAATTCCTAATTTACAAGACCTGCAGTGCGCTCTGCAGGCTACGTTCTACACTATAAGTTAGCTAAACTTTATAACAAATCCTCTTAAAATAGCCTCATCAGCATGCATTCTGAGGTTTTACTGCCTAAACACCACCATCATTTATCCCAGATCACTTAATTATAGCCGGCTTGATCTGCAACAAAATCAGGATCTCACTCCTCTTTGGAGTTTGTCATAATTCTAGGAAGACTTTTTTTATTTTTAAAGGGCGAAATATTTAGGAGTTACGATCCTTAAGTCACGCTGATGAAATTACTACCGATCGTTTTGATCCTTTAATCGCAAAATAAGCAAAAAGTCGTTGAAAATTAAATATATAATTTTATGATGACCATAAATTAGTAGAAAGTGATCTGAAATCAAACAGTTACGACTAAAGTTTTATTCAAAAATTTTACTGACCAATGTCTGTTATACAATCTCTTTTGGAATTACCTGATACATTAAACAATTCACTTCCAGATGATGAATTAAAATTACTTGATAAAACTGTGACCTTCTTTTCACAGTACCAGTCCTTTCAACTGGTAAACTGGACTTGTAAAGAAGGAGGCCCTTGGGATAAAGCAACTAACCATGGATATAATCTTCAGGTTAAAATAGATGATTCTCTAATACCCGATTATTTCAAGACTATAATAAAATAGGGGAGTAGTGGAGAGAAAAATTCCTAGCATAGATTTTGACAAAGAACAGATCGACGCAGAAATTCGTACAAATTTATCATCTGATCTGTTCGATTCTAAACAAAGAGAAATCGATCTTGCAATTAAAAAGCAGAAGCTTTTCTTTTTGTCTATAAAGAATATCTCACTAAGTTGTGGAGTTGTATTGTCATGGATTACAGTAATTTGGTCAGTATGCTCTCTAAACCACTCTTTAAAACACTATAGTGAGCTTATAGACAATATGAAGTGACCTCCGCGAATGTAAATTCGTGGATTTACCGTGTAA
>ERZ1035070.578-NODE-578-length-11062-cov-6.301808_pt1 | contig 11062 bp, 8 predicted proteins | sample MGYA00520603_ERZ1035070 | MGnify/ENA primary metagenome ERZ1035070 (study PRJEB33766, sample SAMN09781695) | gut metagenome | biome: gut microbiome | host: Homo sapiens | place: Madagascar | study: EMG produced TPA metagenomics assembly of the PRJNA485056 data set... | reverse complement strand
ACCCATCTTCAAATCTACGGTGCTGACCTGCTTGGCTGTCAACGGAATATGATCAAAATCTACTTCTTCTTCATGCTCATGCTCCTCGTGTGCATGAGCCTCTGAACCTGTTTGTTTCGCAAAGAAAGCGAATCCAGCCCAGGCAATCGCCGTAACGGCGACGATCAAAATTATTCTTTTCATGTTTGCTTTTTCCTTTTATTTTATAAATCTACGCTACAATTTCACACTACGAATCTTATCAAAAATCCGTTGGCAAAAGTACACAGAAAATCTTGCAACTCAGTTGCATTCGAATCTTCAAACCGATTTTTGCAACCAAGTGGCAAACTTGTAAAATCATAAAATAGAAGGAGGTCCCCGTCTGCTATAGCCTGCCGCCAGTTCCTCAGCAAGAGGAGAAGCAGCCACATGCTGCCATCTCACTGAAATGAGTGAGAGACGAGGGAGGGTTAAAAGGGAAGAACAGGACAGGATCATGAGCTGATGGTTCTCATCAACCTGCAACTTGCGGATTCCCTTCACCATCTTGGAATTGACGACAAACTGATGCATTTGACGAACGCTACAGTTCTCACGATCTCTATCATTTTCCTGATCATGATGGTCGGTATGCTCATCATTGATGTTGCCATCCTGCTCACATTGCTCCTGAATCATACAGATACGCCCCATGTGGTGATGATGGGTCATCACCGTGGATAGCAATATGCTCAATGTAGCTATCCAGAGACTGAATATGTATAATCTTCTCTTCCTCATTCGCAATTTGGCTACAAAATTACAGTTTTTTTGCAATATTACCAAGACGACGTGATGATTTTATAGCATTTTTTCTAAAAAAAACTAAAAGACTAGTAACCGTACTTGGTTCATAGCCGTATTTAAAACAAAATTTAGTATCTTTGCAATCAAAATTAGTACATAAATAAAAATGAAAAAGTTTATTGCAGTTTTACAGTTACTCTTAGTAGTAATGTTGGCTCATGCGCAGATGATGAACCCTGTGAAGTTCTCAACCTCGCTCAAGACCAATGGAACCGCTGTAGCGGAAATCGTGTTTAATGGAAAGATCCAACCGGGATGGCATGTCTATTCTACAGGTTTGGGCGCAGACGGACCTATTTCAGCCACTTTTAACGTAAACAAGCTTGACGGTGTAGAACTCGTAGGCAAGTTGCAGGCTCGTGGCCATGAAATTTCAAAGTTCGATCCTCTCTTTGAGATGAAGTTACGCTTCTTCGAGGGTAGCGCTACTTTCGTACAGAAAGTGAAGTTCACCAAGCCTAACTATCTTATCGATGCTTATTTAGAGTATGGCGCTTGCAGCGACCAGAATTGTCTTCCTCCTAGCGAGGCAAGCTTCAAGCATAGTGGTAAATCTCCTGCTGTAGATGGCAAGGATGCTGTCAGCCCTGAAGATGCGAATGCTAACGAAAAGGCTGAAGATCCAGCAGCTATCGCTAAGGCGAAAGCAGACTCTTTGGCTCAGCTTGCCGTAGCAGAGAAAGTAGATAGCACCGCTGATATTGATACTTCATTCTCTGTAGATGGTGATGATGCTAAGGCTTGGTGGAAACCGGTTGTAAAGGAGCTTCAGGCGTTTGGTGGCAACAATGATATTGCCAACCATTCACTCTTCTATATCTTCATTATCGGTTTTGTGGGCGGTTTGCTCGCTCTTGTAATGCCATGTATCTGGCCTATCATTCCGATGACAGTAAGCTTCTTCCTGAAGCGTGCCAAGAATGACAAGAAGAAGGGTATCCGCGATGCGATCACTTATGGTTTGAGTATTGTCATCATATACTTGGCACTCGGTCTCACCGTTACTGCCATTGCAGGCCCTAGCACTCTCAATGCGCTTAGTACAAGTGCGGTGTTCAACATCATCCTCTTCTTGCTTCTGGCAGTCTTCGCATTCTCATTCTTCGGATGGTTCGAAATCAAGTTGCCAGATAGTTGGGGTAATGCTGTAGATAATAAAGCTTCCAGCACAACCGGACTCATCAGCATCTTCCTGATGGCGTTCACACTCGTGCTCGTAAGTTTCTCTTGTACCGCTCCTATCATCGGCTTACTTCTGGTACAGACTGTTACATCAGGTGACTGGTTGGCACCAACCATTGGTATGTTTGGTTTTGCCCTTGCTCTCGCCTTGCCATTCACCCTCTTTGCACTCTTCCCATCTTGGTTGAAGTCAGCTCCTAAGTCTGGTTCTTGGATGGAGACCATCAAGATTGTGCTTGGTTTCATTGAGCTTGCTTTCTCTTTGAAGTTCTTGTCTGTAGCAGATTTGGCTTATGGCTGGCACATTATGGATCGCGAGGTATTCCTCTCACTCTGGATTGTCATCTTCGGTCTGCTCGGTCTCTACCTGATTGGCAAGTTGAAGTTCCAGGTAGATGCCATCGGCGGTGACCTCAACAAGCCAATGCCAGTAGCTTGCATTATGTTTGGTCTTTGTTCTTTGGCTTTCTCTGTTTATATGATTCCTGGTCTTTGGGGTGCTCCTTGCAAGGCTGTAAGTGCTTTTGCTCCACCAGTAAATACCCAGGATTTCAACTTGAATACCAAGGTGGTAGAACCGGCTTATAAGGACTACGAGGAAGGTATGGCTGCAGCGAAGGCAGCAGGCAAGCCTGTACTGATTGACTTTACCGGCTATGGTTGTGTCAACTGCCGTAAGATGGAGGCTTCTGTATGGACAGACCCTAGTGTTACTGACATTTTGACAAAGGACTACGTACTCATCTCTCTCTATGTAGATGACAAGACTCCATTGTCACAGCCTATGGAGGTGACTTTCAATGGCGAAAAGCGTACATTGAGAACCATCGGCGACAAGTGGAGCTACTTGCAGGCAAGCAAGTTTGGTGCTAATGCCCAGCCATTCTACATTCCTGTGGATAATGAGGGAAATCCTCTGAACGCTGCATTCAGCTTCAAGGAGGATGTCAGTGCTTATCTTGACTTCTTGCATAAGGGTCTTGATAACTATCGTAAGTAATAATTAACTTTTCATAAGGCGGGAGTGGCATATTATTTGCTATTCCCGCTTTTGAATTAAAGTATAACACTATAAAAAGAGGAATTTATGAACAATAAAGAAGTTCCAGTCCTGCTTTTGACAGGCTATCTGGGCAGTGGTAAGACTACCCTGCTCAACAAGATTTTGGCTAACAAGAAGGGTATCAAATTTGCCGTTATCGTCAACGATATCGGTGAGGTGAATATTGATGCAGCTCTCATAGAGAAAGGTGGTGTGGTAGGTCAGAAGGATGATTCCCTGGTTTCACTCCAGAATGGATGTATTTGCTGTACCTTGAAGATGGACCTTGTAGAACAGCTCAAGGAAATCGTAGATATGAAGCGTTTCGACTATATTGTAATAGAGGCAAGCGGTATCTGCGAGCCTGCACCTATAGCACAGACCATCTGCTCTATCCCATCCCTGGGTCCTCAGTATATCAAGAACGGTATCTTGCGCCTAGACAGCATCGTTACTGTAGTTGATGCACTTCGTATGAAGGACGAGTTTGCCAATGGTTCTGATTTGATGAAGCCAAACCTCGATGAGGAGGATCTCGCTTCTCTCGTCATCCAGCAGATGGAATTCTGTAACATCATCCTTCTCAATAAGGCCGCAGATGTAGAGCCTAAGGAGTTGGAGCACCTGAAGCAGATTATCCGCGCTATCCAGCCTAAGGCAGAGATTTTCGAATGTAACTATGGTGATGTAGATCTCGATCTGATTGTCAATACTCACAAGTTTGACTGGCAGACTGTTGCAACATCAGCAGGCTGGATTCAGGAAATCGAATCTGAACGAAGCGGAGAAGAGGACCATGAAGAAGAAGAGCATGAGCATCATCACCACCATGATGAAGACGATGACGAGCACGAGCATCACCATCATGATGAAGAAGAGGACGAACATGAGCATCACCATCACGATCACGAGGATCATGAACATGGTCACCACCACCACCATCATCACGATCATGACCATGACCACGAAGGTGGCGAAGTTGAGGAATATGGTATCGGAACCTTCGTATATTATCGCCGCAAGGCATTCGACCTGGGTCTCTTCGATGAGTTTGTTGCAAGAAAATGGCCTCGTGACATCGTTCGTGCCAAGGGTATCTGCTATTTTGCTGATGAACCAGATATGTGCTATGTTTTCGAGCAGGCTGGTCAGCAGAAGACTGTCAAGCAGGCAGGTCAGTGGCTCGCAACAATGCCAGCCGACCAGCTCGCAGAACTGCGCAAGAACAATCCGCAGCTCGAGAAAGAATGGGATGAGAAACTTGGTGACCGTATGATCAAGATTGTATTCATCGGTCAGCACATCAAGGACCAGAAGGATGCTATTATCGCCGAACTTGATAAGACTTTAGCACTCTAAGGGAAGTCGCCCTGTCAGGCAAAAGCATGAAGATATTTATGTTTTTGTCCTCACAGGGCGTTATATTTTACTTGTAAAACTTAAGAGATAATAGCGCATTTTAACTACCGAAAAGACGAAAAAACAGGAATTTATAGGAAAAATGCGGGTAAAAATGCAGTTTTTTCTTCGTTTGTACTTTTAATTCGTTTTTTTTTGTTAAATTTGCACCCGATTAATAAATAATTAAGTGAATATACAAAGAAATGAAGACCGATTTTCGACCTGCATATATTAAGGACTTTGAGGCGTGTTGGAACATCATTGACCAGGCTCGTCGCTCTATGATCGCATCAGGACGTCATCAGTGGACTAATGATTATCCTGCTGAGCACGATATAAAAGACGACATCAACAATGGTAACGCATACGTACTTACCGTAGATGGCGAGGTGGCTGTCTATGGTGCAGTAGCACTCAATGGTGAACCACAGTACGATTTTATCGATGGCGACTGGCTTACCACAGGCGATTATTATGTAATACATCGCTTTGCTACGTTGCCTAAATATCAGCGTGAGGGTTTCGCACGTATATTTATTAATAAGGTGAATAGTCTCTGCGAGGTAGAAAAGGTTCCTAGCATCAAGGTAGATACCAATTTCGATAATCTTCCGATGATTAACTTGCTCTCTTCCATGGGCTTCTGCATCTGCGGAAGAATCAACTATGGGAACAGAGGTATGCGCTTTGCTTTCGAAAAGCAAACGATACAGCCACAAATACAATAACGATTTACAGACATTATGGAGGATAAATTAAATAGAATGAGAAGCTTGGTCAATCAACTGAACCAAGCTTCTGATGTTTATTATAACGGCAAAGGTGAAATCCTTACCGATTACGAATGGGATGCCCTGTTTGACCAACTCAAGAAGCTGGAAGAGGAAACCGGCGAAATTCTCCCCGATTCCCCTACCAACAAAGTTTCTGAAGATACGATCGTCGGTCAGAAGGAAGAACACGAGTTCGCAGCTCTCTCTCTGGCAAAGACCAAGAAGGTCAGCGACCTCGTCAAGTGGGCAGAAGACCGCCCTATCTGGATTTCCTGGAAGCTGGATGGTCTCACCTTGGTAGTGACCTACGACAATGGCAAACTAACCAAGGTGGTAACTCGCGGTAATGGTCATATTGGCACCAACATTACGCATCTGGCACCAGCTATCAGTGGTATTCCGCAGTCCATCAGCGAAAAGGGACATCTCGTGATTCGTGGCGAGGCAGTCATCTCCTATGCCGACTTCGAGCAGTTTATCATCGAAAGCGAAGGTGATTACGCCAATCCGCGCAATCTTGCATCCGGATCTCTTTCTTTGAAAGATGTAGAAGAAGTAAAGCAGCGCCATATCCAATGGATTCCTTTCACCCTGGTTTATTGCGAACAGGAAATCACATCATGGGGCAAAAGAATGCTGTGGTTGGAAGAACAGGGTTTTCATCCGGTAGAACGCCAGAAGATAGAGCTGCCAACTTCTGATAACATCCAAAAGGAAATTGATGCTTTTACAGCTAAGGTGACCAACAAAAAGAATCCTTTCCCGGTAGATGGTCTCGTCATCTGCTACGATGATACCTCCTATGCTGCTACTGGTTCCGTAACAGGTCATCATGCAACAAGAGCCGGTTACGCCTTCAAATGGCAAGATGAGCACGCCGATACCGAACTCGACCACATCGAATGGTCGTGTGCAGCCAATACCATCACTCCTGTGGCTGTCTTCAAACCTGTAGAACTGGAAGGCACAACTGTTCAGCGAGCATCTCTCTGCAATGTAAGTGAATGCGAGCGTTTGGGTATCGGAGGCAAGGGAACCCGATTGCAGGTAATCAAGGCCAACAAGATTATCCCCAAGGTGATCAATGTGACAGAATCACTGGGTGTTTTTGAAATTCCTGAAAAGTGTCCTGTCTGCCATGCTGAAGCTATCGTTAGAGAAAGTGAAAGCGGTACGAAAACACTGCATTGTACCAACCCTCAATGCGCGGCGAAGCAGTTGAAGAAGTTCACAAGATTCGTAAGCAAGGAAGGTTTGAACATAGAAGGTATTTCAGAACAGACCATCTGGAAGCTGGTAAACGAAGGCCTGATCAGTGAGTATGCAGACTTTTATCATCTTTCCGATCATGCCTATGTCATCTCTTCCTGGGAAGGATTCGGAAAGAAGAGCGTAGGCAATATGCTGGAAAGCATCCGCAAAAGCCGAAATACAGATGGGCGTCATCTGCTCTATGCACTGAACATCCCGCTGTGTGGAGGTGATGTTGCCAAAAAGCTCATTGAACGCTATCCTGTCAAGGAACTGATAGAAACCGCACGGCTCTGCATGTTTGATGATGAGTTTGCCAGCATCGACGGCATTGGTCCTGAAAAAAGTGCCAAATTCATCGCCTGGTTCAAAGATGACAACAACTTCGCTCATGTAGAGCATCTGATGAAGGAGCTGACCATTACAGAACAGGCTCCTGTAGAGAAAGGTACGCAGTGTGAAGGACTAACCTTCGTTGTAACGGGCGATCTTTATCATTATAAAAACCGCACCGAGCTGAAGGCTTACATCGAAAGCCAAGGTGGCAAGGTGACGGGAAGCGTAAGCAAGAGTACCAACTATCTGATCAATAACGATGCAACCTCCCAAAGTTCCAAGAACAAGAAAGCGCATGAACTCAACATCCCTATCATCACGGAAGATGAGTTCGTAGAGAAATTCGGATAAAAAGAAATCCCTTAGACTTCCACAAGCCTAAGGGATTTTTTATACTGTTATTCTTGAGAATTAATTTGTTCCGCAATATTGTCCCATAAAAAGGATACCGCCACTCTGACTATCCTGAATCATATAGACAAATGGACGGTCAGCGATGAACTCCACATTTCTTGTCTCCTCAGGTGCCATGGATGTCAGCATCACGGCAGCTGTTACAGCAGCAGCCTTTGTTCCCTGCTCATTCACCTCTATCTTTGCCTTCTGGAGCATCTTGCTAACAAAGAAATTGCCGTCAGCAAAATGACTGAAGTTCGCTTTGCCTGCGACAAACATAGAAGGAGCACCCAAATCACTGATGATCGCATTCAGAGGCAATTCCTGCTCGATGGTAAATTTAGGCAACTTGAGATTCACCATACAGTTTTCCATATTCTGTGAAATCTGATTCAGCTTCTCTTCATCCAATCCTTTTATCATTTCCTGGATATTCTTGCCCTCATTTGGCAGAAGTACCAGCATGCGATAGCTACCATTGCCATAAGGAAGATCTACAGCCTTGAAATCCTTGTTCTCTGCATAGAAGAGCTTCTTTACCTGATGCATCATTTCTACTTTCTGGATATCACGTGTATAGCCACGGAAGTTCTCCAGCTTAGTGTCCTTGGCATTGAACTTGTTCTGCCATGTTCCCTTGAAATAGATGGCATTCATCAAATACGATACTGCATCGGCTGAAACCTGATCAATAATACGGGGAATCATGCCGTTGGTCTTTTCCTTACACCAGCCATTGATGCGGTCAGTTGACTTGGAAGAGGTGAAATCAAGACTTTCGATACCAGCCAAATAACTATCGCTCACTTTCTGACAGAAATCCTTGTTGAGCTGGAAGTTCTTGTTTACGGCAATGTAATTAGCTATATTCACGGTTGTCTGCTTGTCTCGAAGATTGGCATGAAGAAGCATAGCCTTATAAAGCTCATTCAAATCGTTGACAGAAACTCCTTCGCAACCGATAGCTTTCAATATCTCCTGCTGCGTGATTCCATCCGCACCATTTGCCAGCATTCCCATCAGATAAGATACGCTCATAGGTGAAATCACCTTAGACTCCATATCTGTAAACTTATTGAAGAGACGAAGCGCAAATGCATTGTTCTTCTTCACTATATCCTGCTGGGTGTCAGAAAGAACAAGATAGCTATTATCCAAATCCTCTTCATTCTTACCCATTTCGCTGTCCTTGCTTGCATTGGAATCACCGTTTATTTTCTTGCTGCTAGCACAAGAAGTCATAGCCATTGCAGCCATCATCATCAGGGCTGCCATAGTTATCTTACTTTCATTTCTCTTTTTCATAATCTTTTAATTTTGTTGATAATCTGTCTATGAAATGCAAGTTGCTGCGATTCCTTGCATCGAAAGGCTAAAAATTAAGACTCGTTAACTGCCTCCTTACCTGGCAACACACGCAAATGATATCTGTTACCATCAAAGTCAACACGCATCAGACTCTGAGGTTTGGTTATCTTGGCTAACTCTAGAGCCACATGCCCCATCGTTCTGCGAAGATTCAATTCGATACAAGATACAAGCTCTAACTGGCCATCCTTTGCAGCAATCATCATATCTACTCCAAACGGACCATTATAGTTTTCCTTTAACGCAGGTTCAACTACATCTATAATTTTCTGTCTTGCAGAGAGAAGCGTATCTTCGCTGACGTATTTCTTCATCATATCAATCTTCTCTTCTTCAGAGCAGAGCAAGTTACCGGTATAGGCATTCTTGACGGTATCGAAGAGCGAGAGTCCCAGATAGTGTACCTTGCCGTCACGCATCTCGAATTCCATACCGAAATCTTTCACCTTATTATAATAGGGTTCTACGGTAACACCACCCTGTCTGAAGATGATGTTGCTTACCCAGCGTTGGAAAGCCGGATATTCACCATTTGTCCGGAACTCATCGGCAGAAACATATTTCACGCCTCTTCCACTGCTGCTCCAAGGAGCCTTGACTACAGCCTTGCCCCACTTCATTACGTATTCCTTAACCAGAGCAAAGTTGTCTGCATATACTACGTCCTGCTGCAGATGTTCAGCGGCCCATTGGCGGCTGCTTATCGCGCGTACCTTATCTAATACCTCATCAGTAGGCAGCATGATTTCCGGCAAGCCGATACGTTCCAGCTCGCCTTTCAGACTCAAGTCCCATCCCCAAGGATGCACACTGTCTATAAACTCTGTCTTAAGCAGATGCTCAAGCTGCAGTTTGGTTATAAACTCAACTTTTTCCAACAGGTGTTCTCCAAAATGGCGCACCTTATCGCGTGCATTGTCTATGTCGTCAACAAGCACCAAGTCACCCTGATCTGCCCACAAGGCAGGTATGAATGCAAGGTCGCTTCGCAACTGTCTTCCAGCATGTGGAGCGGTAAACTGTCGCAAATGAGCGGCCAATGCCAAATCGTGTTCTGGATTGAAGATATGTAGTTTCATACTGCAAAGATACAAATTATTGAGATAAAAACGGCAAAAGAAGGTAAGTTTTACTTAGAAAAGTGCTAAATAATGAAAAAAATGTTAGTTTTTGCTATCTAGAGTTTGCAAATTTAAAATATATTATTACCTTTGCATCGTAAAAAACAAATATGAATCAATATTAAACGCATGGAAGAAGCATTCTTCAGAACACATACATACCTAGTTGAGCATACAGATGCTCCAGTCAGACGAACCTTGATGGATGAGATTGACTGGAACGATCGTATGATTGGCATCAAAGGCACTAGAGGCGTAGGCAAATCTACCTTTCTCCTCCAGTATGCCAAGGAGCACTTTGGACCATACGATCGCAAGTGCTTGTATGTGAACATGAACAACTTCTATTTCCAGAGCAGAGGTATTGCCGATTTTGCAGGTGACTTTGTGAATCAAGGTGGACGCACACTCCTGATAGACCAGGTGTTCAAACAGCAGGACTGGAGCAAGGAACTCCGCAAATGTTACGACTTGTATCCTGAATTGAAGATTGTGTTTACAGGTTCCAGCGTAATGCGCTTGAAGGAAGAGAATCCAGAACTCAATGGCATCGTGAAGAGTTACAATCTCCGTGGCTTCTCATTCAGAGAATATATCAATCTGAAGACGGGCAACGATTTCCAGCCATACGAGCTCGAAGATATTCTCCGCAATCATGAGCACATCATCAAGCAGATCCTTCCCAAGGTGAGTCCGATGAAATACTTCAATGATTATCTGCATCATGGCTTCTACCCATTCTTCTTGGAACAGCGTAACTTCACAGAGAATCTACTAAAGACAATGAACATGATGACCGAGGTTGACATCCTCCTCATCAAGCAGATAGAACTGAAGTATCTGCCAAAAATAAAACGCCTGTTCTACGAGTTGGCTGTCGAAGGCGCCAAGGCTCCCAATGTGAGCCAGCTGGCCGAAAGCATCAATACAAGTAGGGCAACCGTGATGAACTACATTAAGTATCTGGCTGATTCCAGACTCATCAACATGATCTATCCAGAGGGGCAGGATTTTCCGAAGAAACCATCTAAGGTGATGATGCATAATACTAACTTGATGTACGCTATCTATCCTATACAGATTGACAAGCAGGAAGTGATGGAAACATTCTTCGTCAATTCACTTTGGAAAGACCACAAAGTTCACCAGGGCGGCAAAGACCACTATTATACAGTGGATGGCAACAGAAAATTCAGAGTCTGTGATGCACAAACTCCCAACAAGATGCGTAGTAATCCAGATACCATCTATGCCCGTTACAATACGGAGGTGGGCAAGGACAACAAGATTCCGTTATGGCTCTTGGGATTCCTGTATTAACGAAATTTCGAAAAGAAGAATTAAATACAAAACATTTTTAATAT
>ERZ1035070.570-NODE-570-length-11141-cov-3.962836_pt1 | contig 11141 bp, 7 predicted proteins | sample MGYA00520603_ERZ1035070 | MGnify/ENA primary metagenome ERZ1035070 (study PRJEB33766, sample SAMN09781695) | gut metagenome | biome: gut microbiome | host: Homo sapiens | place: Madagascar | study: EMG produced TPA metagenomics assembly of the PRJNA485056 data set... | reverse complement strand
TAATCACATATTTTCTTATTTTTTTGAAAGTTCATTAAGGGCTTCACGATATTCGTATTCAGAATATTGTTGGAGAATTTGCTCTTTTGAAACATTCAATGTTGTAATCATAAATTTGATAGACGCAACATTGGCTTTTGTAACAGCTTTCTCAGCAGCTTTCTGTTCGTACTTTTCCATTACTTCACACACGGCATCCAGCCCCCTTTCTTTCCAAAATCCGATTCTTGACGCTCCCCGAATCTAAAGATTAGGGGATTCTTGCTTCTACGACCTCGTAACCTACTATCTCCATAAGCGTATATGTTTGGTTCGCCCAACCCTACAATACCGCCTACCGTTTCAGTAGTACCTTTTCTGAAATCTATTATACTATACTTTTGGATTGAATACAAGAACGCTTGTTCTTGCTGAGACAGTTGACAGATTTTTTGTTGAGGCTTATACTATACTCAACAAGGCAACCGGGAGATAGATGAAGCCTATCCGCTCCGGTGCAAGTTAACAGTTACTAATAAGCAAGCTGCTTACTCCGACCAAAGAGACAAGGCAGCTTGCTTATTTTTTATAATCCAGAATCGCAACTACGAGTAGCGCGAAGGTCAGAATGACCATAAATTCTTCATATGTACTCATAAGCGTCACCCTTTCTAATGTATTAGAGCAGATGACTGCATACCTTCCCAATTCCTTGTTGAGTTGTATCCATCTTAACATTTTTATTTTGTGAAAGCAACCATATGTTCGACACACCAATTCCAACCCCAATCCCCCATAAAACTAGCCAAGTTTTGCCTTCCCTAGCTTACCCTTACGAAAACTAACGAAAACTTGATAAAATTAAGCAAGTTTTATTAAAAATCCCTTTACAATCGAACGTATGTTTGCTATAATATAATCAGAAAGAAGGAAAGTAACCTAGACTTAGCAAATCTTAATAAGCTTTATCACAAAATGATTTGCTTCGTCGATAACTCTGATATATCATTATGATAGAAGGGAGAAGGCATTATGAGAAAGAATAATACAAAGACCAACAAATTCCATTTTCGTACACTGGCACTGATGGCGATGATCGTACTCGTTGCAGTATGCGTACCGGCTACCACTCATACGGAAGCGAAGACAACAACCGTTATGAAGTTGAGTGCCAAGTCAAAGACAATGGATATTGGAAAAACATATACAATCAAGATCTATACCCGTGGCAATTCCGTTATCGACAATAAGGGCAGAGTTGCCAAGTTAGCTGACAAGGACGACATTCACTATTGGTTCGATTACAAGACCAAGGCTACTTGGAAGTCTAGCAATCCGAAAGTCGCAACCGTATCTTCTAAGGGTAAGGTTACTGCCAAGAAGAAAGGTACTACGACTATTACCGCCAAGACGAACGGTAAGACCTATCAGTGCAAGGTTACTGTGCTTCGCCCGATCAGCAAGAGCTTACTCAAGTTCGAGGAGATTCCAACTGCAGGCAACGGCTTCGGTGGTGCAGGACTCGCGTACAAGATTACAAACAACAACGATTATACGGTAGAGTTCTCTTTATGGGGCGATTTTTATGCAATGAATCCGGACAAGGGATATAAGTATGAGTGGACCGGTAAGTATGATTACTACATTGGTACATTCGTTATCAATCCGGGAGAGAGTGTGTATACGACAAAGGATACACCAGTCGATTCATTTTACAAATATGATAATGGTCAGATTTCTAAATATCCAACTGACTATTATCCGGATGGTGGCGTAAATTATATCGCGCCAGTATTCATGGAAACGGATGGAATTGATATTAGAACAACCGATTATGATATTATTACCGCTCGTACTTACACGACTTTCAAGACTAGAATCAACGATTTTAAGAAATCAACCCATAAATCAGAAGTTAGCAATATCAAGATCACCCTTAGTGCTGATGGAAAGACTCTTTCAGTAACCAATAAGGGAAAGAATGCTGTAACTGATCTGTCTCTAATAGCAGTAGGATTGAATGATAAGGGAGAGATTAATAGAGTTATTGGAATATATACATCTGAGTTTGGAACAAAAACAATTAAACCGGGAAAAACGTATTCCAAGAAAGTTGGTGGTAAAGATACGAATTGGGAAGAGTTCTTTGGAAAGAATGGTAAACCTGCTCGCATCTACATTGAAAATGCAGATACTTTTGAAATTGCATATTAAATAAAATGAAAGACCATATCTTAGTCGGTATGGTCTTTTTGCGAATGAAGTGTTATGGTTATTGTATCAAGTCAAAAGATAAAGGAGGAGTTTTATGTTTTCTACAGAATTTACAGATCAGGTTGAGTATTTGGGGTTTAAGGAGAAACTGAGAACTACGCTCATCTATGTTGCTATTGCGTTTGGCATTGGTTTCGTCCTTGCATTTAAGGATGGAATTGGTACTGCATTCTTTATTGGATTTGTTTTTGCAGGCTTTCCAGTCCCTTGGAGATTGATGCCGTATCATATTACAGGGTTCGGATTCCTTTTGAAGGTTACGCTATGTATTCTGTTCGGACTGATTATTACACCAATCATTCTAGGATATTACATCTATCAGATGAAGAGTTATGAAAAGAGAGCGCAACAGATGTCGTATCAGCAGACAAATCAGCAAGTTTCACCGGAAGAGGATGCTCCATATATGCATGAGGTTCCACAACAGAGTGCAGAGCAGATGGAGATGCTTTATGTGCTTGTAGAGGAAGGCTCATTGTCAATCAAGGCCGCAGCACAAAAGGCAGGGATGTCGGCAGAGGGATTCGTACATCAGATGGTAAGTCATTTCCATTATCCCCCACAGAACAAATAACACAGAGGCATAAGTAATAAGGAGTTTTGAGACTACATTGTAGAAATACAGTGTGGTCTTTTTTTATGCCGATAAATCCAAAATTTTCCGAAAAACTTTCAAATAATTTCCATAAAATCAAGAAACACGTTCAATGAAGTAGTAAGGGCATTATAGCCAATATTATATATAAGGAGGATCTTATGTACGAAAAAGTAAAGCGATTTAAAAAACGCATCATCAGCGCAGTAATGGCGTTAGTGATGCTCTTGGGCTGCTGCGGATATGTATTTGCGCAGTCGGACACCGCGAAAGCGGCAATGAGTTCACCTATGCGAATCAACAAGGACGGTGACATCGTATGGGGAACGACAAGTCATGCAAACCCAGATTCCGGCAAGAGGTTCCATACGACCGGATGGATCTTCACTATTATCCGAGATGGAAAGACATATAAAAATGAAAAAGTCATGCTGACGGATAAGAGTAAGATCAAGACAACCGGAAGTGGTGATAGTAGCCGTATGAATTATGTCTTTTATGGAATCAAAGATGATTACAGTGAAGACTATGATTACAAACTTATAGCGAATGCTATTGTTGAGTTTCGAGATTATAGCAAAGGTGGAACGCTGATTGGAACCGCAACGACAAAAGCACAAGCAGATAGTCTTGCGACAAAATGTGGCATGTCACATGGTCCATATTTCAATGATGGATATTTCAATCAGCAGGTCAAATGGGATGGAGATCCGGATACATCTTACAACGTTAAGGGTGAGTGTGACGATGGACTTACAAATCCTAAGATTGATGGTAGCCGTTGCGGATCAACAAAATCTAATTACGTTGCCAAGTGGGTAAAGAAAGGTTCTCGTCCAGAAATGACGGTTGATGCCAAGACGAAGAATAATCTTAAGGGCTACGCATTTAAGGCAGGCTCCCACTCTAGTATGAGGGTAATTGGTAATCAGGGCGGCAGTGGTAATGCAGATGCAGTCAATAAGAACATGACCGTCAACATGACTTCCGATGCATTGAAAGTTGATGTCCGCTTCCATGTCAACGGAGAGTTTATCGGATCTCAAACATTTGTCTATGATGAGGGAGATCAGTTTGGAACAGAGAATGGATTAAACTACTTCAACGATTACCTCGGTATCGACAAGTGGTACACCAACAAAGACTGTAGTGGAGGTACAACTTATAAGAAACTTCAGGAAGTCAATAATAAAACCATGATGAAGCTTTTCAACTTCAACGGAAAGTGGAAACTCGCTGATGCGTCCGATGATAACAAGCATACGATTAACCTGTATGCAGAAAACAATGTCAAGGGTGATCCACCATCAAAGAATCAGTATCAGATCATCTACAACGGCAACGGAGCAACATCCGGAACTATGGCAACGCAGAACGCGCCAAAGGATACTACAACGATGCTTTCCAACATCACTTACAAAAAGACCGGTTATCACACCAATAAGACGAATACCTGGAAGTCCAAGAATAAGGGCGTTTACTACGATAACTGCCAGACGGTAAGCTATAACACAATCGATCTTGACGATTCCACGAAGAAAAAGGTTACACTGTATGCACAGTGGAAGCCTAACAAGTGTACGATCCAGTACAACGGTAACGGAGCAACTTCCGGCACGGTATCGGATCAGACCGTCACATACGATAAGTGGACGCAGAGCATCCGTTCCAATTCTTATAAGAAGAATGGAAAGAACCCGGATGCAAATTGGAACACCAAGCCGGATGGAAGTGGTACAAGCATTAAGGCAGGAACGAAGATCGATGCATCTGTATATAAGAAGCTGTTCGGTTCTGCGTCAGCAAATGGCAAGACCATTACACTGTACGCACAGTGGACCGGAAAGAACACGGTTGAGGAAAAAGATCCGGAAGTAAAACCGGTAGGCCAGCTTTCCTTAACATATAAATCCGGATCAGACTTCGGCGGAGAGTCCGATGGACCATTCGGATATGACATCAATGGCAATGTGACCATTAAGGATTGTTCTTTCGGAGAGAAGTATGATACCGATACTCCAAAGGTTTATAAATATGAAACCGGTATTCAGGATGATATCTATGAGGAGCAAGATTATCTGATCCGTGCAGGCTCAACCATTTATGAAAAGTACAACAAGTATTTCCGCTTCATGGGATGGTCCGTAGATACTGATGCGATCTGGTCAAAGTCACAGAGTGTGATCGATTATCCGAATGGAGTGAAGAGTGGAAAAGACTTAGCTTATCTCTATTACGGATATAAGCATCCGGCAAAGACCAATCCTGCATGGAGCAGCGGCGAACTTGCAAGCCCGGTTCCAAAACCTCTTGCAGCGCTGAATCCGGTTGACACTGCATCTCGTGCATCACAGATCATTGAATCTAAGAATGCATGGATCCAATATGAGCAGGTACTTAACCGGGAAATCGCGACTCAGACGCAGAAGAGAGATGAAGAAAAAGCAAAGATGAATCAGCTGAAAGAGCAGATCATAGAGGTTCAAAATCAGATTGACAGTGTTCGTTACCCATCGTCGCCTTCAGTTGCTTATCCATCTCCACTTCCGAATAAACCAACTAAGGCAGAACAGAAAGCTTATGCTGAAGCAATGTCAGCCTATAACAGTGCATGGGATAGCTATTATTCAGAGGTTTCTTTTGCAAATAGAAGAAAGCAACAGCTTCAGGATGAAGTGGATGAATTAAAAAAACGGTATAACATGCATAAGGATTTATACGAAAAGGCACAGGCTAAATTAAATGCAGCTATTTCTGACCTGAATGCATTCAACGCAGATTTGACCAAGACAAATAACGATCCTAATGGTACTTATCTGTATGCAGTATGGGATCAGTTCCCAGAGTTCATTAATATGGATGAGATCTCAATCAGTGAGAAAGATATTGATAAGGTTACGGATGAGTGGTTATTAAATCACGTTACGGTAATGGATCGTGAGGACGGACGACTGACCAACGGAACGGATGTCGTAGTTGAAAACTTCAACAAGTCTGAACTTAAGAAACTGCAGCATACCGGAGCAGTATCCGTTACCTTCCGCGCAACAGATTCGGCAGGAAATGTAACACGATACACCGTAAATATCTGGGTAAATGACAATGATCCATTAGAGCCAAAAGATCTTGTTGGAAAACTTTATTACGAAGCATCGGATACTAGAGGTATCCGCCGTGAATCATTTGAGATCGGCGATCCGACAAGTCCGAACTACTACGGTAAGGGTTATGCGGGAACCACGACAAGAGATGATGGAACGTTAGTTCCGGTTTATCTATATGTCGGCGGATTGCACCCGGAAAGCAAATGGTACACAGATCCGGCACTGAAGAAAGAAGTATATGACGGCTTCGCAAATGAAGAGAACGACACGCCGGAAGAGGTATGGGAGTTCTCGCATCAGGATATTCTTGATACACAGAAGTTCATCAAGGAGAACGGAATTGGCGACTTCGAGAAGGTAGGAAGTCTTGACAAGTGGTTTGAGAAATTCAAGAAGTGTCGTACACAGTGCAGAGTAACTTACTAATAAGCTGAGAAAGGAATAGGCATGATCTGGAATGGATGATTTTCTTCTATATATTATGGGAGAGTCATCCGCCGGTCTGCCAACGGTATTGATTATGAAAATGATCATTGAGGAATACGGAGGCACGATCATCACGGCTATCGTGGCAATGCTGATCCTTGGAATTCTTCTGGCCCTGCCAATCGGAGGACAGAAAGGATTGCTTGGGGCAGTCGGAGCGAGTGTAACGATCGGAGCGGATATGAGTCCGGGGATGTCAGAAGCCGATAGAGTAGCAGAACGAAATCGAACAACATACGAGATAACACAAACGTCAGATGGATTAAAGGTAGGCACGAAAACACCATTATCATCCATTTTCCAGTCAACAGATAATACAGCAATTTTTTCTGTTGCATGGGCAGAAGATAATAAGAAAAACGACGCAATGGAAAACGGTGCCATCACTTATGATCGGAAAACACATTCGATTACAGTGAATAAACGTGGAATCTACTGCCTACATCTCCGGGCATCTGGCAAACAACTGATGCGGCAGACATTTGATATTGTTGCAATATAATAATCACTTGAGCATATTTTAATTCCCTTGCGTATCAAACACGGGGAGGAAAGGAAATATAAGATGAAAAACGTCGTATATGGATTTGGCATGAGCGTAATCTCATTTTTGATTCTTATGATCATATTGACCACTTCAGGTCGTATGATGAGAGAAAATGAGATCCGTGAGTCTCTTGCCAATGCAGTAGACAATGCGGTTGAAAACTGCATGGAAACAAACACCTATGAGATTTCCGATCGTAAGCAGTTTATCTCTGATGTTATGGAAAACCTTACTTATCAGTATCACAGCACATCAGAGAAGGTTCGTATTGCGGTGAGTAAAGCTGACGAGAAGGAAGGTCTTCTTTTTATCAAAGCAACTGCTTATTACAAAAATCCAATCGGAAACACTGGATCTGTAGAGTATTCAAAGAAGTATTTGTATACCACTAAAACAAGAGATGAGGGATATACGATCAATTATATGATCGATCAAGACACTCTGTATCGTACATTTGTTGCAAAAAAGAAAGATACCTATCCTGTCCCGGATGATCCGACCGAAAACGGCAAGGTGTTCATTCATTGGGTAGATGCCGAGGGTAACGTGTACATTAAAGGACAGAGCTTTCCTGCAACTGTAGAAGACAGTAAGACATATTACGCACAGTTTTCTACGGAATCTGTGCCGGTTACATCCATGACTCTTGAAGCAAGCTCCGACAAGATGAGCGTCGGCAGCATGCAGTCACTTAAGGTTACATTTACACCAGAGAATGCCACCAACCGGGGGCTTGTATGGAGTTCTTCAGATCCAAGCGTTCTAAAGGTTAACAGTGTAGGTCATGTGACTGCACTTAAAAAGGGCGAGGCAGACATTTCCGTAGCGCTTGCAGATGGAAGCATACCACCTGCAACGGTACATATTCAGGTTACAGAAGTAACAGACATCAAGGTAGTGGCTGATACGACCTTTGTGAATGACGATGGCAGCACAAAAAAAATCGAGGTAACATCACCAGACGGAGATGTTATCAATGCAGACTGTTCTTATACATCATCGAATTCATCGGTTGTGACCGTTAATTCGCTTGGTGTCATGAATACGGTAGGAAATGGTACTGCATATATTACGGTTACACACAGACGTAGTGGTGCCTCTACGATCCTTCCGATCATGGTAGCAGAGGTCAAGGATTATCACGGTGTATATGACAAGAATGCCCACGGCATTTCTATCGACTGCCCGGGAGCTGAGATCATGTACTCAGAGGATGCACTTGGAATTGATGCAGAGGGATGGTCAAATGTGTGTCCAACGTATACCGATGCAGGAACCTATACGGTATACTATAAGATTTCATTCAGCAGCTGTACTCCGATTGAGGGCAGCGCACAGGTAACAATCGAGAAAGCAGAGAGAGCGCTTTCATTAAGCACTTCCGAGGATACATTGGTATTCCCAGAGCAGAAGACCTACACCTTTGAATCAGAGGAGCAGGATGACACACAGATTTCTCTTACCACAGAGAATAATGATGGATGTCTTGCTGCTACAAGAGATGGCAATCAGATTACCGTTAGCAGCGGTATCAAGGAAGGAGATGTTGATCTGAACATTTCCATTCCGGAAACCAAGAACTATAAGCTGACAACCAAGACCATTAAGATTCATGTAAAGAATGGAACGATGGCGGTGGACGTTGCAGTGCCGGAAGGCGGTGTATATGACGGAGAAAATCATACGATCCTTGTTACACCGAAAGCCGGATTCGAGGATGCCGTTGTAACATATGCTTCATCAGAAGATGGAGAGTATAGCGCAATTCCGCCAGAGTGCATTGATGCAGGAACCCATGTGGTTTACTACAAGGTAGAGCTGCCGGGATATAAAACGATCAACGGATCTGCAAAGGTTGTGATCGATAAGGCTCCGGGAAAGCTGGAATTTAATAAGAGCGAGATCACACTGACTCCGGATTCGTTCTGCCTGTTAAGTGTCAAAACAAATCTTTCTGAGGGCGATGTTACGGTTACGGATGGAAACCTCAATAAGATGGTTACAATCGAGAAACAGAGTGATAGCATCACTGTCGATGAGGTAAAGGATGAGAAAACCGGAGAGGTACTGATTCCGGCATCATCAACAAAGCTTTTCTCAGGATACAAGATTTCTTCTGGCAGTGTGAAGAAAGGAACCACCTATATTAAATTTATGTCGGCAGAATCAAAGAACTATGAAGCGGCTGATTGTTACATCCCGATCTATGTCGGAGAGGCATGTGGAATTTACGATAAAGACGGAAACCTGATTATTCCTTGGGATGACCTGACCGGAACACTTGGCGCCACCATTTACAAGGATTATACAGAAGAGACTTATAAGACGGATGAAACCTCGGTATACAACACTGTTAAGAGTTTCTTATCTGGAGAGAGCATTCTTTCCGCTGACTTTTCAGTATCTAATGTCAAGCTGACCAAGATTGTTGTTCCACCGACGCGAAGTAAGATCGGTGCTTACGCTTTTGCAGGACTTGACACGATCACTGATATTAAATTCTTGGATGGCATTACAGAGATCCGCAAAGATGCGTTCAGTGGATGTACAAGCTTAAAACATGTGACATTGCCGGATTCTTTCACAGGCGGAGAGGACAATCTCTTCGCAGGAGTTGATGTTCTCTGTTACAACGGCACTGCAACCGGTTCTCCTTGGGGAGCTGCCAAGCTTCACGACTATGCGGATGGATCTGACAAATGTTCCTACTGTGGAACGAAGAGTGCTGTTGATGAGGCATCACTCTTATCGGCTTCCAATGTGGCAGGATTTATGAATTTCAGAACAACGGCGAAAACCTTTTCAATGCCACTTACATCGCAACTATATTCTCTGATTTTTGGATAAACTTGATCGGAGGTTCTGGCATGGATGAGAAAAAGACTAAAAAAATAATCGGGGGGGGTAAATCCCTCACGGAGTAAACAAAAAGAAAGGTTAAAAAGCATAGCAAAGACGACAACCGCTGTAGCAATTGCAATGGGTGTTGCGGATACCGTGGATCAAAATATGATTTCTTATGCATCATCTAGTGCATGTACTGGATGCGAAACTACATGTGGAACATGTGGTAATCATTGTGGAACAGGATGTACGGCTAGATGCGCCAATGCTTGCGGAGGCGGCTGCGATACCACTTGTGCTGCTGCATGCCAAAGTAGTTGTCGTGATTGTGCCAATGGTTGTGGATCAAGTTGTTCTGGCGGGTGCAGTACAACATGTAATTCATGTTCTTATGGCTGTAGTTCTTGTTCAACCTGCTCTGGCGTTTGCTCTAGCAGCTGCTCTGGCGGATGTGACGGAGGATGCTATAGCTGCGGTAACTGCGATTCGGGTTGTTATGGATCCTGCAGTGGCACTTGCACAAATTCATGCTCTGGGCAGTGCACGTCATGCAATGGTTGTTCCAACTGTGGCGGCTGTAATGGAACATGTTCAATTGGCTGTTATTCTTCGTGCAATGCAAGCGCATATACAATGGTGTGATCCACCGGGGAAAGAGAAATCAGGAAGCTGGATAAATTTCAAGATGAGTTCCGACCGAGGTTCCATAAGGAAATCTCCGGCCGGAATATGGAGGCAGATGTATGGATGAGAAAGAGACTAAGAAAATAATCGGGGGGGGTAAAACCTCCCATGATAAACAAAAAGAGAACTTAAAGAAAACACTTAGGGATACATCTGTAATTGCCGCTACAATGGCAATTATTTCGGATATTGATACAAATGCAGAAGGTGGAACCGGAAAAGGGTGTATGAATTGTTCGAGTGGATGTTCTGGAAATTGCACAGGCGATTGTATGGATGATTGCCGTTTTGGATGTTTACAGAGCTGCAAAGGGGAGTGTTATTATACATGCAAAGGAACGTGTGAGGGAGAGTGCAAAAATACTTGTACAGGCGGTTGCAATGGAACATGCAAAGGTACATGCGATAATACGTGCAAAGATACTTGTACAGGAAATTGCAATGGTTGCAGCGGATGCGGATCCGGATGTGCATATTCATGTTCCGGCACATGCAACAGTGGATGTTATGAAACTTGTAATAACACTTGCAAGGATACCTGTGAGAATACGTGTAAAGATACTTGTAATAATACATGCACAAACACCTGTACTGGAACAGGTGTTTGTGCATGTATTATTACAAGTAT
>ERZ1035070.564-NODE-564-length-11258-cov-5.015442_pt1 | contig 11258 bp, 10 predicted proteins | sample MGYA00520603_ERZ1035070 | MGnify/ENA primary metagenome ERZ1035070 (study PRJEB33766, sample SAMN09781695) | gut metagenome | biome: gut microbiome | host: Homo sapiens | place: Madagascar | study: EMG produced TPA metagenomics assembly of the PRJNA485056 data set... | reverse complement strand
GTCCAATATGACTCTCATGCCTCTGCGGTGCACCTCTGCCACTACCTGGGCAAACATCTCGTTGCTCGCCTCTAAGTTCGCCTTATTGGTCACGCGGTCGATATAGCGGGAAGCGAAACGGTTCTCCCGCTGTCCATCCGGAAGCAGCTCTCCCTCATCACTGACGATCTTACCCAGATGGGGATCAATATAATCATAGTCCTGAATATCGTATTTATGGTTGGACGGGGATACGAACAGAGGGTTAAAATAAATTACCTCAACGCCCAGCTCCTGCAGGTAGTCCATTTTGTCCAATACGCCCTGCAGGTCTCCTCCGTAGAACTCACGGACATCCATCTGTGCAGGATACCGTCCCCAGTCCTCTACACGGTGCACCGGCTCCCCGATATAGCAGTATTCATTGGTCAGCACATCATTGGAAGGATCGCCATTACAGAAACGATCGGTATAGATCTGGTACATTACCGCACCTTTTGCCCAGTCGGGAGTATGGAAGCCGGGAATGATGATAAAGTCATAATACTCGTTGACCTCCTGCACCAATCCTCTCATATCGAAGATACCTGTGATCCTGCCGGTTTGTACCTCAAAGTAGTAGGATACCTTCTGATCATCCAGACGCATCACATAAGCATAGTAATCAAAATCATTATTGCCCTCCACTCGTACCATGAGATGCTTCTGTCCACCGCTTACGAGGAATATTCTGTCCACGTTGTTCCTGGCGGTACGGAAACGGATCGTCACCTCGGAATATGGTTCCGGTTCTTCCGGGATCACATACTCCGCACTTGTATCCGTGAAAAGAGCTCTTCTGTTAAATACGGGTCTCATGGCAGCAATATACTGCTGATTATATTCTGTTCGACGTAATCGCTCCAGATCCATAGTATCTATCCTTTCTGAGACTAATGTCTTACTATCTATATTATGCTCCTGCTATTCTTACCTGTGCAGCACACACATATGTAATTATACCCTTTTTCCCTACATCTGACAACAGCCTGACTTGTTTTTGAACGGTAAAAAGGACAGTCTTGGGAGGACTGTCCTTTTTAGAGAAGGTATTTCTTTCTTATGGGGTATAGCAAAAAACTATATAATGTATTGGGGGGGTTACAAGTAGTATAATAGCATGCACTACTAGTTTTTACTATTCTCAAAATTCACAAATATTACAAAAATGAATATTTGTTTTTGTCTATTTTTCACAAAAGCAGTTTGTACAATACTACCAAATCTACGAAACGCCCTCGAAAACCTTTTCCTATACGAAAAGTGCTTCAAACTCTTCTCTGTTGATCTTTTCCTTTTCTAGCAGAAGCGTAGCACAACTGTGAAGTACCTTCTCATGCTGCATAATAATGTCTTTTGCCTTGGTATAGCAGTCATCTATGATGTGCTTGACTTCCTTATCGATCTCACCGGAAATCTCCTCACTGTGAGCCTTGGCATGTGCCAGATCCTTACCGATGAAGACTTCATCATCGTCATCGTCATAGCAGATGACACCGATATTATCAGACATTCCGTAACGGGTTACCATACGGCGGGCTGTCTTGGTGGCTTTCTTAATATCACTGGATGCTCCGGTGGTAATATCTCCGAAGATGATCTCCTCTGCGATACGTCCGCCCAAAGATACCATGATATCCTGGAGCATGCGGCTCTTGGTGGCGAACATCTCATCCTTTTCCGGCAGAGGCATGGTGTAACCGGCTGCCCCTACGCCGGTAGGAATAATGGATACGGTGTAGACAGGTCCCACATCCGGCAGCACATGGAACAGGATCGCATGACCCGCCTCGTGATATGCCGTAATCTTCTTCTCCTTGTCGGAAATAATGCGGCTCTTCTTCTCTGCACCGATTCCTACTTTGACAAACGCCCTCTTAACATCTTTATTTGCGATAAAGGAGCGATTCTCCTTCGCTGCGATGATCGCTGCCTCGTTCAACAGATTCTCCAGATCCGCTCCGGTGAATCCTGCGGTAGTCTGTGCAAGCTGCTGTAGATTTACATCATCTCCCAGGGGCTTATTCTTCGCATGTACCTTCAGTATTTCTTCTCTGCCACCCACATCCGGAGTCCCTACCGCTACCTTACGGTCAAATCGTCCGGGACGCAGGATCGCGGGATCGAGAATATCCACACGGTTCGTAGCTGCCATGACGATAATGCCTTCGTTGACACCGAAACCGTCCATCTCTACCAGTAACTGGTTCAGGGTCTGCTCTCTCTCATCGTGTCCGCCGCCCATACCGGTACCACGGCGTCTTGCCACGGCATCAATCTCATCAATGAACACGATACAGGGCGCATTGTGCTTCGCCTCTTCAAACAGATCGCGCACACGGGATGCGCCGACACCGACGAACATTTCCACGAAATCAGATCCGGAGATGCTGAAAAAAGGTACTCCGGCTTCGCCTGCCACGGCTTTCGCCAGCAGAGTCTTACCGGTTCCGGGAGGTCCCTCCAACAGAACACCCTTGGGAATCCTCGCACCGACGCCGGTGTATTTTCCGGGTTCTTTCAGAAAATCGACGATTTCCTCCAGTTCCTCTTTTTCCTCCTTCAGACCGGCTACCTGTGCAAAGGTGACGCTCTTGTCACCTATGGACATTTTGGCCCGGCTCTTGCCAAAGTTCATCATTTTACCGTTACCGCCACCGGCCTGCTGGGCATTCATCATCATGAAAACGAATACACCTACAGCCAGTACTACCAGCATTGGCAGCATATAAGTAAGGAACCAGTTCTCTCTCTCAATGTCATTCACTACGGGATCAAATCCGTACTCGCGGACCAGTGTCTCAAGCTCGGTGATATCCGTAGCATACAGCTTATGATTCAGCCCGTTCTTCATCTGGATCTCCAGATAGCCGGTAGGGGCTTCTCCATTCGGCTGTATTACGATCTCAGATACATTTCCGGCATCCAGATCTGCGATGAATTCTGCTCTGGTATAGTCCTCTTCCCGGTTGCTCAACAGATTGAGTCCTACGATCACCATGACCAGAAGTATGATAAAAATAAAATAAGAATTAATTGTTCTGCCGTTTTGTTTCAACTTCACGGGCCTCCTACATCTTCGTATTGCTTAATCGAATTCTACCACACCGATGTAAGGCAGATTACGATATCTCTGATCATAATCCAGACCGTAGCCCACTACAAATTCATCGGGAATATTAAATCCGGTATAATCTACATGAACATCGATGACTCTTCTCTCCGGCTTGTCCAACAGAGTGCACAGACGTAAAGAAGCCGGTCCTCTGTCACGAAGCATCTCTAACAGATAACTTAAGGTTCTTCCACTGTCTACGATATCCTCTACTACGATAACATCCTTATCCTTCAGGGATTCATCCAGGTCTTTTACGATCTTCACCACACCGCTGGACTTGGTGTCGCTGCCATAGCTGGATACAGACATGAAATCCAGAGATACGGGAACGGTGATACGTTTTGCCAGCTCACACATGAAGAAGCTGCCGCCCTTCAGTACACATACAAGGTGTACCTGCTTACCTGCATAGTCCTTACTGATCTGTTCTCCGATCTCCTGAATTCTCTTATCTACTTCCTCTTCTGTCAACAGTACTCTGATATGTTCTGCCATTTTCTTTTGTCTCTTCGCTCTTAGGCGAACTCCTTTCTTATTAATTGTACCTTTAAAATACGTTTTGTATTCTCCGTTACTTTATAATATTCGCTGATGCGGTATCCCATGACCCACAGCACGTGATCATCCTCTGCCAGGATTGGCAGTCTGTCGCGCTCCTTGCGAGGAATTTTCTGATCGACAAAATAGCTTTTTAATGACTTACGGATCATTCCGCCTCTGCCGTCTGCAATGGTCAGATAGTCTCCTGTCTGCCTTGTACGTATCGTCGGACATTTTTTTATTTTATCATAATCAAACCATTTCGTATACTGATTTGTGGGAACTTCTTGGTTTTTTTCAAGTCCATGGGACGCTTCCCATACGGAATATTCCAGAGTTCCCAGCGCGCACTCCACTGTTTTCTTCTGTCCCGGAGCCATATCCGGATCCCGCTGCTGCCAGAGCGGTGTCGCAACAGCAGTCTGCAAGTCGCTGTCCGCAGTTTTCGTTGTCTGCATCATCAGGATGACCTGTTCATATTGCCGTCTGCCGCGGATTCCGAAGGGAAGGCAGATCGTCCGGTTTCCTTCCTGCGTAAACAATGTCAGAAGTTCCGTAATATGCTGATAGGTGATGTCTTTCTGCCCGGGAGAAAGTCTTTTTACCTCTTCATACAAAAGTCTTTTACGGATCACAGGATGCAGCGTCAGAAAAGGTTCCACCGCGATATGCACCTCTTGTGCCTGACTGCTCACATCCGGCTGCAGCGCACTGCCCGGAGCCTTTATTCTCCGTATGCATCTGTTCACTGCCTCCGCCGTCTGCAGCTCCAGATATTCCTCCGTCTCCGCCAGCAGCTCCGCTGTCTGGTTCATGTGCGCCACACAGCCCCGCGCAATGTTTTGCTCCGCATAGGGTAAAATATGATGCCGTATCCGGTTCCTGGTATAATCGTCCTCATCGTTGGTAGCATCCTTACAGTAAAAAATTCCCTGTTGTGTTAAAAAGTCCTCGATCTCCCATCTCTCCAGGCACAGGATCGGCCGTATGATCCGACCTCTCACCGGGAGGATGCTTGCCAGTCCCCGGATGCCGCTGCCCCGGAACAGATGAAACAGCTGCGTCTCGCTGCGGTCATTGCTGTTATGCGCTACCGCGATCTTCGTGGCTCCCCATTCCTCCGCAGCCTTGTCAAAAGCTTCATATCTTGTTCTGCGGCCGGCTTCCTCTTCGGAACATTTTTCCAGAATTGACCGCTGCCGCACATCGGCTTCCGTCAGGAAAAACGGTATTCTATGTTCTTCACACAATTTTTCCACATACCGGGCATCCTCACCGGCTTCCGGCCGGATCCCGTGATTGACATGGACCACCGCAATGTCCAGCGGGAATTCTCTCCTCCATTCCAGTAACAAAAATAAGAGGCAAACCGAGTCTGCCCCTCCGGAAACCCCGGCCACCACACGGTCACCGGGTTGCAGCATTTGATGCTCTTTTATATATGCAAATACTTTTTCTCGTGTATCCATCCATGTATTCATGATTTTACTCTATCCTAATTATGCGAAAAAATCAAGGCAGCAATCACGCATTCTCCCACAAGCACAGCACAAACACCGTCATATCATCCCGGATCCTGCCTCCGCAACTGCATATGGCATAAGAAAGTATCTTCTCTGCGATCTCCTGCGGATTCTGTTCTTCCAATGCCTCTATCATATCCCGCATCCGCTCCTCGCATTCATCCTCCAGTGCATCCAGCACACCGTCCGTCATCATGATGAGCAGGTCACCCGCTGCCAGCTGCCGCACCCGGACTTCCGACTGCGCTTTCTGGAAAATCCCCAGCGGCAGACTTTCTCCTCCGATACACTCTGTTCTGCCGCTTTCTTTCAGAAAAGTGGCCGCACCTCCGACTTTGCAGATCTCGCACTCTCCGCTGTACAGATCCAGGCTGCAGATATCCACCGTCGGATGATCTTCCTCCTCATTCTGCGCATACAATGCGGAGTTCAGCATATTTACGGATTCTTCGGTGTCAAATCCCGCCTCCAGCATTTTTTCCATGAGATCCAATACTCTGCCGCTGCCCCGGCTGGCATCTTCTCCCGCACCGGTTCCGTCGGATAACAGCAATAACAGTCTTCCTTTTTCCGATTCCAGCATGGCATACTGATCCCCGGATATTTTCTCTCCCTCTTTTACTGCCCGGCTCACTCCGGTAAGGGCCACATATTTCGGTTCTTCTGTAAACTGAAAACAGTGTGGTTCCCTCTCTATGAGATAGGGACTTCCCGGCGACGGCTGCAGATGCTTCCCCAAAAGTACGGTAAGCATATCTGCTGCCTGCGATGCCTTACAGCCGGATCTCTCCGTGGAAAGTATCATGCTGATACCGTTTGCGGCAGCACCTTTTTTTCGGATATAACATAACTCTGCTGCCGCAATCCCCTCACTATGCAATGCCTGGACGAGGGTTTTTCTTCGCTTTTCCTCTACCGGCCGGTAGCACATCTCTTCTCCGGCCACTTGTTCCATGATCCGTGCGACCGTCTGCAGATGATCCCCCATGACCTGCCTGCTCTGCTGCAGCAGGCATTTCTCCAGAATACTCTGTCTGTCATCTCCCACGATCCTCGCTTCGTCGTGAAAACTTCTCCCCAATTCCTCAAAACTCTCCGCATACCCCAACAGCTTCTGTCGGCACAGCATGGATACCTGTGCACATAACTTCTGTTCCGGATTTTTCTGTTCCCGTTTCCCTATCACCATGACTATTCCCCTTTCTGTCTTCACGATTATAGAGCCACTGTTTCTTTCTTTTTGTCAAATTCGGGGGAATGTTACCTTCATTTTTTGCGACAAAAAAAGCAGGTCCACTGTTGAGAATCAGTCTCCCTGCTTAATTGTCCTCTTTAAAAAGAATCTCACCTTCATACACCAGTCCCAGCTTATCCTTCGCCACTTCCTCCACATAAGCCTTGGTCTGCGTATACTTGCGATACTCCTCGATCTCTTCCGCTCTGGCGGTCTCCGCATCGATCTGCGCGCTCAGGCTTGCGATCTGGGTATCATATCCTGCGATCTTCCGTTGTAATTCCACGCTTCGCACCGCAACGACTACCATGATCATCAATACGACCAGGCTCACCAGGAACAGGCTGAACCGGTTCTGATGTCTCCTGCGGTAGGCTACTCTTCTTTTTCCCCTTGCCATACGCGCATCTCCTTTCTATGAATATTTTAAGCATTTTCCGAAGTCCCGTCAACTTCTTTTTTACCCATCTTACGGATATCCGCAACGCCTTATGAATCGGGTTTAAGAGCATGTTGAGAAATCCGGAGACATATTTTACCAGGAGGGGACTTAGCGTCCTGTGATACAGATACATTCCCAATACTGCCCCCAGCACGGCGAACCATCTCAGGTTCCCATTGCTCTCCCGGAACATCAGTAAAAACACTTTTCCCGCACAATAGATCCAGAAGGCAATATCCTCCAGTGACACCATGCCGTTGCCATGTACAAAAACCCTCCGCAGAATCCGCAGTATATCATACAGAAAAGTAATCTCTATTCCCAGGAGAAACGCATGCAGCAGAAAAACATTTTCATTCATTAACGGAACAGCCTGGCGAAAAATGACTCCTGCTTCTCCCCGGATGCTGCGGTATCCGAATATACGAAGCTGTCGATCCGGCCGTCAATGTCCACTTCCCCTTTATCCAGGGTCAGCCGATTCACATGCAGTTCATTTCCGCGGATCATCAGCATCCCCTGTTCCGTCTCCAGCAGAATCTCCCGCAGATCAAAAGAAAGCACATCATTGACACCGTTCACCGTGCAGGTTCGTCTGTTGGTCATAATTATTTTATGCATACGCCCTGTTGTGTTTAAATCTTCCATACTTCCTCCCATCTGTGTCACATTGCAATTTATCATAACTATTCAAAGCTACAATTCATCTTATGGGAGTCATTGGAAATTTATACATATTTATACATAACGAAAGAGTTCTTTTGCTTCTTCTTTTTTCACTGTCTCCTGAACATCCAGCACTTCTACCTTTACTTCCTTGTTACCGAAAGAGATCGTGATGACATCTCCCTCTTTTACATTGGCAGATGCCTTTGCCGGTTTGTCGTTGATCAATACTCTGCCGCTGTCGCAGGCTTCGTTGGCCACAGTACGGCGTTTGATCAGGCGGGACACCTTTAAATATTTATCCAGTCTCATGGGTTTCCTCTCCTTCTGAAAACTATTTCTCATAACGAAAGAGACCCGAAAGGTTGTCCTCTCGAGTCTCTGAAAAATCAGCTTCTATTATGCGTTCAGCATATCCTTTAATGCTTTACCAGCCTTGAACTTAGGAGCCTTGGAAGCAGCGATCTTCATGGGCTTGCCGCTCTGAGGATTTCTACCTTCTCTTGCTGCTCTGCTGGATACTTCGAAAGTACCGAAGCCAACTAACTGAACCTTACCATCCTTCTTTAACTCTTCAGCAACAACATCTGTGAAAGCCTTTAATGCCTTCTCTGCGTCCTTCTTGGAAAGACCAGCCTGATCAGCCATAGCTGCAACTAATTCTGTTTTGTTCATATTGAACTCCTCCTATAATGAGTTTTCGTGATTAAATTTACGCTCGAAAATAGTTCTTTTGAAACGTCTATAAATATATATATCTGTTTTTATCCCTTTTGTCAAGGCATTTCCGCATATTTACGGCATTTCCTGTGCCTTTTCAAAGATTATTTTGAAGTTTGGGAGCTAACTGTCAGATCCACAAAAGAGTACGATACATCCTTCTGTTCATCGTCCACCTGAACCGTATAACTCCTGGTCTCATATCCGGACTTCCGCAGTGTGATCACATGACTTCCCGATGTCTTTTTGAAGCTACAGGGTGAGATTCCCACATAGTTACCGTCCAGATATACTTCCACGTTTTCCGGTGCATCAATGTGTACCCGATAGTAGGTGGTTGTGGTGTCTGCCGTCGCAGAAGTACTGCCGGAAGCAGTACCGGTGGAAGAGCTGCCTGCAGACGACGAGCTTTCTGTACTTCCTTTGCTTTCCTCACTGTCGGAATCCACTTTATCTAATTGCACATCCACTCCGGCAGATTCCTGTCCTACCCGGAGATACTGTGTCAGAGATTTATAGCCGTCCGCTTTTGCTATGATCTGGTGGATTCCGTACTCCAGTGAGACCGGCTGGGAAGGATCCACCTGACTTCCGTCAATATACAGCTCCGCATCGGCCGGGCTCATGGAAAACAGCACCATACCGTACTTCGCCTCCGCAACCTCCAGATCTCCGATATCCAGGGTTGTCTCTTCGTTACGGTTGATCACTACATACTTCGTACCGCCTCCGCCACCGTAGCTGATATCCACCTGATAACTGCCTTCCGGCACCGTCACCAGCATGTCCTCCGTGATCCTCACGATCTGTGTCTGTCCGATCTCCAGCCAGCCGCCCACGAAATTCTCATCATTGACCAGTCGGAGATATCCATGGCCCTTTTCCACGATCACGCTGAGTACCGTACTGTCCATTCCATGAAAGGTAAGAATATCGGATGGATTCAGATCGATCTCTTCTATACTATGCCCTTGGGAAAAATACTGCGTGTCTTTGGACAGCTTATAGGTTTCTCCGCCGATGTTTACCTCGTGCCTCACTGCATTCAACTCATAGCGCTCCACACTGTCATACTGCCATGCCGTCTGTGCCAGCTGCATGGAGGTCAGGTGTTTCTGTGTCTTCAGAAAAGTCACATCCACAATATCACCCTCCTGCAGCTGATCCAGAGAGATCGCCTTGCCGTATTTATCCCCGAAACGGGTAGTTCCGTCCATGGATAGCGTATATCTCCTGCAGAGGTCCAGATTCAACAAAGTGACAGTTTGGTTAACTTCGTTAATATCCACCAGTACAGCAGTATCCGCAGAATCATAGCTGTCCGGATTCGTCACCACGAATCCAGTATCCACACGCTCCGCTTCCGTCTGTGTCTGCGTCTCTGTATTTCCTTCCGTGGCAGCTTTCTGCCCGCAGCCAGTTATTGACAATATTGTCATAAGCCAAATGCATGCTACTGCTTTCATCAGATATCTTTTGTTCATGCTTTTGTCTCCTCTCCGGTACCTTAGTGTCTATCCGATCTTATGATCTTATGGTCTCAGAATCCGTAGGAATTTTTTTCGAGCGGTCTCCTGTTCCAGCAGCCGGTCCAGTTTTTCCTGATTTTTTCCCGGAATCCATGCTTTTCCCGAATTGTAATAGAAATTCACGATCTTCCATAATTTTTCGGGATAAGACAATCTGTAGAACAGATCCTGTCTCTCGAAGGGATTCAGCGGTCTGACGGATTCATAGGCTGCCAGCAGTGCTTCCCCCCGGTTACAGTCCCAATCACTTTTCTCCAACAGTTTACGCAGCAACAGATAGAGATCCCTTATGGGACCGTCTGCCTGACATTTTTCAAAATTCACCAGGAAAAATCCTCTGTCCTGGCGCAAAATATTGTGATATTGATAATCACCGTGACAAAAGCAGAAGGTTTCTCCCGCTTCTACGTCATGTGAATTTTCTATCTTTTTCCATTCCTCACAGATCTGCCCGGCCTCTTCCAAAAAAGGATCCATCACGGCAGCCAGCCGGATCTCGAACCAGGTCTTCTGGCTCCGCTGTTTTAAGAATCTCCGGGCCCTCTTCAATTCTTTGTTATGCTTCTCATACTCTCGACTCGGAAGGAATCTACGGATGACCGGTGTGGGTATCCCTTCCATCTCGGGAAACGTGGGAATAAATTCCAGATCCTTGTGAAGTCCGGCCAGCAGGCGCATGGCTTCCATGCATTCTTCCCTGTCACGGATGTTACATTCTCTGCCTTCCCACCAGGTCTTCAGAATATATCTGACACCATCTCTGTCCGTGACCGACAGTGCGCCCTCTCTGGTGGCGAGCAGTCTCTCCGCAGAGATATTCCCACAAGCCTCCAGATGCTTAAGCACCTGTTCCTGCAGACGCAGCTGTTCCTCGCGTCCTGTATATTCCTTGAAGATCAGGCAGCCCTGCTGTGTATCGCACAGAATCGCCCCCCGTCCTTTTCGGGTACGCAATACCTCTATCTCATACTGCTCCAGCAGTGCCACCGCTCTGTCATTCACTTACAACCCCTCCTAAGATATGTACTTAACCGGTTTGACGGTTCCTACGCTATCTTATGAGAGATCTTATAAAAGTATGCTCACTCTTTGCCTGCTGCCAGCTCGCCCGCCTTTTCCAGCAGTTGTTCTCTGGTATTCTGCTCCGGATGCTCTAAGACCAGTTCCAATAGCTTCTGCAGCATATCGCCCAGCTCCCTGCCGGGCTTCATTCCCATAGTAATGAGATCTCTGCCGGTGACAGCCAGCGTTTTCAAGGATACGCACTGCTTTTTCTCCAACATCTCTTCATATAACTTCTTCCAGAGCTCCAGGTTCTCCAGCTTCTCTGCCCGCAGATAATCGCTTTGTGCCAGGATATCCGCCTGTCTCACCGGGAACAATAGCGGGAAGATATCTTCCCCGATCTTGTTCACAGCCCGGCGCACGATCCGCAGGTCAGGTGTCACATCATTACCATAATCATGGT
>ERZ1035070.562-NODE-562-length-11279-cov-6.114130_pt1 | contig 11279 bp, 15 predicted proteins | sample MGYA00520603_ERZ1035070 | MGnify/ENA primary metagenome ERZ1035070 (study PRJEB33766, sample SAMN09781695) | gut metagenome | biome: gut microbiome | host: Homo sapiens | place: Madagascar | study: EMG produced TPA metagenomics assembly of the PRJNA485056 data set... | reverse complement strand
GCGCACAAACGCCAGCTTCGATTTCATCGAGCCGTCTGCAAGACCGCAATTTCACACAAAGGGGTCCCCGGAAAAGCATCGAAGATGATTTTATGGGGAAGAGGAAGAACTGCGGAGTGAATGAGCATTTGTGCTTTTGCACAGATGCGAACGATACGCAGCAAGTGACGACGAGGTGTATAATTGCGCCCTTTATTCTAAAGGGTTTTGGACGTTGCTGCGTTCGTGAACATCATGCACCATCTTTGCAAGCGCCAGCACGACTTCAGGCTGGCGGAACGAGATTTTCAGCAGTTCCATCACCTGATCACCGGTCAGTTCTCCCGGACAGACCAAAAAGCTTTCCAGCATTCCGGCACGGGTGCAAAGACGATGCACACGCTCTCTCCGGTTCAGCTCTGACATCTGGCGTTCAAGAATTTTCTCTCGGTGCTGACAAGAGCGCAGCTTTTGCTCTGCTTTGGCTTTTTCGTTGCGGAGGTAGGCAAGGTTTGTTTTCGGTTGGGTCAATGGCATCACTCCTTATTTCTTGTAATTTCAAAATAACTTGTCACAAACAAGCAATTGCGTCCAATCATATCTAAGAAATGCACTGGCAGCGCAGGGCAAGGACATATATTATTTTATTCGATTTATCGATCCGCCGTTTGCAGCACACAGGCGCAGAAGCCCGGTGCAGGCTGATAGCAGTAAATCGTCAGATACTTGCTGATCTCCGGGCTGTAATCGTGTAAGACTGCAAAGTGTCTGATTTCCGTTCAGGATAATATTTGCTCTACATTGACAAATCGGCATTCCGCGAGTATAATCACTAACAAGTAGAGTGTCACTCTACGAATGAAAGCAGTGTAATAAAACCGGAGTGATGAGATGCCAAGAAACATTGAACGTGACAAGCGTGAAGCTGACCGACGGAAAAATCAGTTGATCGAAGCGGGATTCCGACTGTTCTCTCAGAACGGAATCGAAACTGTCAGCCTGCAAAAAGTGGCAGATGCTGCAAATGTCAGCCCTGCAACGATGTACAAATATTTTCTGACGAAAGAAAAATTGCTCATCGCCATCAGTGCAAAGGTGTGGGATGAAGTATGGCAGGAGGCTCTGGGAGACCCCGGAACCAATCACTTTGAGCATTTTACTGCTTATCAGGGCATTGAGTTTTACGCCGATAGGATGATCGCTTTGTACAAGAACCGTCCGGAAGTACTGCGATTCAGCGGTGAATATAAAACCTATATGAACCGCCGCGGAAATATGGAGGATGAGCAGCTCCGGGAACAGCTGGATGTACTCAAACCCATGCAGCTCCTGTTTCATGGAATGTATGAGCGGGCAAAAGTTGATGGCAGCATCCGCACGGATATCCCGGAAGAGGAAATGTTTATCACATCATCTATCACGATGCTGAGCATGGCAGAGCGATACGCACAAGGGCTTGTATGGCTCAATGACCCCAAAGATGACCATACCCATGAACTGCTTCATCTGAAAGAGATGCTGCTGTTATGGTGCCAGGGAGAAAAAACAGGCGGCGAAGTATAATGCAGGAAAGTGAGGGAGTGCTGTGTATGAGGGTGTCGTTTCGCATTGCACTGGCGGGACAGGTCATTGGTGTTTCGGCGCTGTATGAGCAGACCCGCACCTTTTGCAAAAATTATCTGACCGATGCACCCGCATCGTTTGAAGTCGCAGTCACTCCCGCTGATATTGCGTTTGAACGAGAAAAAAACGACCGGGAAGCTGCGGTGGAAGGACACGCGCCGGGGAACTTCTCCGATGAATATCTGGAAACGCTGGCACTGTACCGCAAAATCGTAGAGCGGCTTTTAGAATGGGACACCCTGCTGTTTCATGGCTCCTGCATCAGCGTGGACAGCAAAGCCTACCTGTTCACCGCCAAAAGCGGCACAGGCAAAAGCACCCACACCCAGCTTTGGAAAAAGCGGTTCGGTGAACGGGCAGTGTTCATCAACGATGACAAGCCCCTGCTGAAAATCAGCGCACAGGGTGTGACTGTTTACGGAACGCCGTGGGACGGCAAGCACCACCGCAGTACCAACACCTCCTGCCCGCTGAAAGCTGTCTGCATTCTGACCCGGAGCGAGACAAACCACATCGATCGCATCTCCAAAAAGGAAGCGCTGCCCATGCTCTGCCAGCAGAGCTACCGCCCATGTTCCCCGATTGGGACACAAAAAACGCTGGCGCTGGTAGACCGGCTGGGCAGCAGCGTGCCGCTGTACCGGCTGGGCTGCAACATGGAACCGGAGGCCGCACAGGTGGCCTACCACGGAATGAACCACGAATAGAGGGAACGCATATGCAAACCATTCTGCCGCCGTCCGGCAATACCATCAAAATATTGGGCAAGGCTCGTCCTGCGGAACAGGGTCTGCGCTGGATGACATACGTTCTTGCCCAGCCAGTCGAGGGCGGTGTGCTGGTGTTCCACACCCTGACACGAGCGCTGCTGCTGCTCACGCCGGAAGAATACGCCGCGCCGGACAACCTGCTCGAACTGCGGGACGGTTGGTTTCGCGTACCGCAGGAGATGGACGACCAGAAATATGCCGACCAGGTGCGGTTTATCCGCCGCACGATGCAGAAGGAACCGGAGCATACAACTACTTATACCATCTTTACCACCACAGACTGCAACGCCCGGTGCTTTTACTGCTATGAGATGGGGCGTTCCCGGGTTCCCATGAGCAACGAAACCGCCCATAAGGCGGCGGCTTATATTGCAGCGCATTGCGGCGGCGAAAAGGTCCATCTGCACTGGTTTGGCGGTGAGCCGCTTTTTAATAAGCAGGTCATTGATATCATCTGCACCGACCTTACGGAAAAGGGCATCGTGTACGAATCCATGATGATCTCTAATGGGTATCTGTTTGACGGCGCTACCGTAGAACAAGCGGTTTCCCATTGGAAGTTGAAGAGTGTGCAGATCACACTGGACGGCACGGAAGAGATTTATAACCGCAGCAAGGCATTTATTTATAAGGATGGCCAAAGCCCCTATCAGGTGGTACTGGCAAATATCCAGCGTTTGCTGGATGCAGGGGTTGCGGTTCTTATCCGGCTGAACATGGACGAGCGCAACGCCGATAATCTGATGGAGCTGGCGGATGAACTGCACGAACGGTTTGGTGAAAACAAAAAACTGACGGTTTACAGCCATGTGTTATATGAGTTTCTGGGTTGCAAAGAGGGTATTCCAGCGGACAGCCGAAATGAGCTCTATCAGAAACAGCAGGCGTTGTATCATAAGCTGGTGACCCTTGGATATGTAAAGAAATTGGGTTTACGAAAAGACCTTCCGCTCCGGCGTTGTATTGCAGACCATGGTGGTGCACTTACCATCTTGCCAAACGGCGAATTGGGCTTGTGTGAGCAATATAGCGAGAACAACTTTATCGGGCATATAGACAGCGAAAAGCTGGATGAAACCGTGCGGCAAAGCTTCCGGGAATCGTGGCCTGCTTTGGATGCATGCAGGAAATGTTTTTTCTATCCGGAATGCATCCGGTTGAAAAAATGTATTGAGCAGCAAAAGTGCTACGAGCAAATGCAGATTAAGGTTCGGGAAGATACATTATCCGCTATGCGCAACACTTACGAGGCATGGCTAAAAAAAGAGCAGATCAGTGAGGAAGAACCTCACTCGGACTGCTGACCCTTTGCGTGACGCAGCATAGCAGCTGTTTCACATAGAGATTTTCTGCGAAAGGAGATGTGTAAACATGGAAAAGTACACAAAGGCTCAGATGGAAGTCATCGAGTTCGAGAACGAGGATGTTATCACGACCAGTGGCGGTGAAATCGGCGGTATCGATGATTTAGACCCTAGCGCGCCCTGACGTCTTGTAAAGTTGGCCGGTTGTCAGCCTTTTATCGCTGAATACGTTGGTAATTCCCCGCAGGGCAGGCAGTTTTTGGCTGTCTGCCTTACAAGACACTGCACGCTCCGCAAGAGCGTTTTCCCATAGAAATTTCCACACAGGACAGAAAAGGACTTGACATTATGAAACGAATGGCAATAATTGCAAAGCAAGCAAGCAAGCAAGCAAGTTAAATTATGTCCTGAATCCGTTTTGTTTACAATATCTTCTTTCGCGTGACGCGGCGTAACAGCTGCTTCACATAGAGATTCTCTGCGAAAGGAGGTGTGCAAACATGGAAAAGTATGCAAAGGCTCAGATGGAAGTCATCGAGTTTGAGGCCGAGGATGTCATCACGACATCTAGCATCAAGATCTGCACCAGTACAGACTATGATACTATTACCCCAGATCCCAGCGATAAATGTATTTGGGGCGACTGATGACATGTCAGAAGAAGGCAGGTCGCATTGGCGGTCTGCCTTCTTTTGAAAAAAACACCGTTCTAAGAAAGGACGTTTGAATATGAAACTGAAAGATACCTTTGTGACGCAGGAAATGGATGGCGAGCAGGTGATGGTGGAAGCGGACGGCGGCTTTGCCGGTATGGTGCGCAGCAATGCCACCGCCGCCTTTATCATCGACCAGCTCAAAACGGAGACCACAAAAGAGGCCATTCTGGATGCTATGGAGAAAAAATACGATGCCCCCCGCGCTGTGATGGCAGAGGATGTGGACATGGTGCTGGCCAACCTGAAAAAAATTGGTGCGCTGGATGCGTAAATCGACCTTTGAGGAGGAGATCGCGCACAATGGCTTTTTGCTTTACCGCAATGTAGGCGACAGTATGCTGCCGCTGATCCGGCAGGGCAAAGACCTGCTGCTTATCGCCCGCAAACCACAAGGACGGCTGAACAAATACGATGTGCCGCTCTACCGCCGAGACAGCGGACAATATGTGCTCCACCGTATTTTGAAAGTGCGTAAAAATGATTACGTCCTCTGCGGAGACAACCGCTGGCGGCGGGAGATAGGCATTACCGACCGGCATATCATCGGCGTGCTGACCGCAGTAATCCGGGATGGGCAAAAGCTCTCGGTCACGGATCAGCGCTACCGGCTGTATGTGCATCTGTGGTGCGATTTGTTCTACCTGCGCGCAGCGGTGCTGTGGTGCCGTGACCTGCCCGGAAGAATAAAAAGGAAGCTGTGCCAATGAAACAAAAAAATACCTTACAATGGCTCAGCATCGTAGCGGGAAAAACCAAGCTTCTGGTAGGCGTTCTGGTCGCAATACAGGCGGTGCTGAGTGTTTCCAGCATCGCCTTTGCGTTCGTGCTGCGGCGCATCATCAACATGGCCGTGGACGGGGCGCGGGGCGGTTTTTGGGCATCGCTGGCGCTGCTGGTGGGCATCCTGCTGGGGCAGATCATGTTGAGCGCGACGGGCCGTTTTTTGAGTGAGTACACCAGCGCCGCCGTGGAAAACCGCTTCAAGCACCGGCTCTTCTCCGCCCTGCTTACCGGCGATTATGCATCGGTCGCGGCGGTGCACTCCGGCGAGTGGATGAACCGCCTGACCTCGGATACCACCGTGGTAGCGGGCGGCGTGACCCAGATCGTGCCCGGACTGATCGGAATGCTGGTGCGCTTGCTGGGTGCAGTGACCGCTATTTTGTGGCTCGAGCCGCGTTTTTTGTACATCCTTCTCCCCGGCGGCGCGGCCATGATGCTGCTGACCTATGCGTTCCGCAAGATATTGAAACGACTGCACAAGAGGATTCAAGAAACAGACGGCGCGCTCCGGGTGTTCTTGCAGGAACGGCTGGAAAGTCTTGTCATCGTCCGCACCTTTGCCAAGGAAGAACAGATGGCGCAACAGGCAGACACCCTGATGGATGCCCACAAAGCTGCCCGGATGAAGCGCAGCAATTTTTCCAACCTGTGCAACATCGGCTTTGCCGGTGCCATGGACGGTGCGTATCTGCTGGGGATCGGGTTCTGCGGCTATGGCATCCTGACCGGCACCATGAGCTACGGCAACCTGATGGCCATTATGCAGCTGGTGGGGCAGGTGCAAAGCCCATTTGCCAACCTGACCGGGTATCTGCCGCGGTATTATTCCATGCTGGCCAGCGCCGAGCGCCTGATGGAAGCGGAAGCCTTTGCGCCGGACAGCACCGAAACGGTGCCTGAAGAACGAACCCTGCATTTTTATCAGACCGAATTGCAGTCCCTTCAGCTGGAACACGTCTGCTTTACCTATCAGCCACCGGTGCAGACCGAGGGCGAACCGCCCGCCATGCCGGTGGTGTTGCAGGATGTCAGCCTGACCGTCCGCAAGGGCGAGTATGTAGTGTTTACCGGGCCGTCCGGCTGCGGCAAAAGCACCCTCCTCAAACTGCTCATGTGCCTGTATCCGCTGGATTCCGGCCAGCGGTTCCTTTCCATGAAAAGCGGGAACCAACCGCTGACCTCAGCATGGAAAAGTCTGTTTGCCTATGTGCCGCAGGGCAACCAGCTGCTGTCCGGCTCTATCCGCAGCATTGTTGCATTTGGGGATGGAGACAGGGCGCAGGATGAGAAAGCAATTTATAACGCACTGAAGATCGCCTGCGCGGACGATTTTGTACGCAGGCTGGAAAACGGACTGGATACCGTGCTGGGTGAGCGCGGCGCGGGTCTGTCCGAAGGGCAGATGCAGCGCATCGCCATTGCCCGGGCGGTGTATTCCAACCATCCCATTCTGCTGTTGGACGAGGCGACCAGCGCATTGGACGAAGCAACAGCCCTTCGACTGCTGAATAATTTGCGAAAGATGACGGACAAAACGGTGATTCTGGTCACGCACCGGATGCATCAGGCGGATTTCTTTGATAAAGAGCTGACCTTTTCAAAAGATGGTATTTGTGTGAGGGAAAGGAAAACGTGTAAATGAAAAGAAAAGCATTATCGATCGTAGTCCTTCTTCTTGCTGTCGTGCTGTTCGGACTGCTCTTTGTAAACCACCGTCAGGAACAGCGTCAGACAGCGCATATGCAGCAGCTTCAAAAGGAAGCAATGCCATATCAGTCAGAGATCAATGAGATCCGTTCTGACCTTGCACAGAGGGAACTTGCGAACAAAACCACAGAGGACACATCGGGCATCCTCTTTGGTTTCGTTCCTGCATCGGTGGACGATTTTACCGAGATCGACAAACTGGCTTCTGCGCACTCCATCACCCCGGTGATCCTTCTGGACTGTTCGCAGGAAAAAGAACAGCTGACCCGGATTCTGAAAAAAGCCGTTGCAAAAGACTATGCAATCGTATTGGCGGGTCTGCAATTTGACGAATCCATTTTGCAGACGGCGGACGAGATGAAAGACCTGTTGGCGCAGATGGACGACACCAAAAGTCCTGCGTTTCTGCTTCGGAACAATGTGAACACAGCAGAGAACCGGAATCTTCTGAATGAACATGGCTATACAGAATTGATCTTGTATGATGCTTCCTTGCAGGCTGGTATGCAGGAAAATGGGAAACCCTACATTTGCTATGGCTTTTCCAAGCAGCCCGTCTACTACGCAGACTATATTTCTCAAGTTGTTACAGCACATACCATGATGCTTGCATCGTTTGATTTTTCAACGATTCAAAGCGGAACGCTCCAGATTTCAGATGTTGAAAGATTTATGACGCTGGCAGACGACCGGAAAGCGGCCAATGAGCTGCGTTATGTTGACCTGAACAGTGCTTTTCAAGCAGTGGCCGACCAGAATGCCACCCAGCAAGAGCGGCAGGAATCCTATGAAAAATATGAAGCGGAGCAGGAAAAACGCATTCAGGAACTCGAGGAAAAAATCAGTGCAATCTACAGCCGTTGGGATGAGTATTGAAGGAGCATGATATGGAAAAGACTTCGGAATTTTTGATTTATCTCATGGCCTGTTCACTGCAAGGTACAAAGCCGGAAGGAGCACTGTTTGCAAATATTGACCTGGAGGCACTGCTTCGGCTGGCGAAAGCGCATTCCGTTTCTGCAATGGTGTGCATGGCACTGGAACAGACCGATGCGTTCCAGCACGCCGCTGAAACCACCCGGCTGAAATGGCTGGATGCCAAAAACAAGGCTGTCCGCAAAAATATGCTGTTGGATGCCGAACGGCACCGGCTGGAAAAAGAATTTGCAGAGCATGGTATCTGGTATATGCCGCTGAAAGGCAGCATTCTGAAAGACTGGTATCCTAAATTCGGGATGCGCGAAATGGCGGATAACGATATTCTGTTTGATGCCTCCAAACGGAAAGAAGTAAAAGCGATTTTTCAGGGCCGGGGATACACTGTAAAAGGATATAACAAAAGCAACCACGATGAGTATGAAAAACCGCCAATCTATAACTTTGAAATGCACGTTTCCCTGTTTCACGGGACGTATAAGGAACTGACAGAGCAGTATGAGAATGTAAAAGAACGCTTACTGCCGGTAGATGGAACAGCATATCAGTTTGCCTTTACACCGGAAGATTTTTATGTATTTGGCCTTGCACACGCACATAAGCATTACAGTCACAGTGGAACAGGTATCCGTACACTGGCCGATATTTATGTGATGAATCGGCATCTGGGCGGTATCATGGATCGGGATGAAGTGGAACAAAAGCTGACGCAGCTTGGAATCGCAGAATACGAGCAGCACAGCCGTGTGCTGGCAGAAAAGCTGTTTTCTGCCGTTCGGCCTCTGGCAGAGACCGAACTAACTGAGGATGAAAAGGAAATGCTGCTGTACTATTGTAATGCGACCACTTACGGAACAGTCGATAACCGTGTCAACAATCGTCTGCATGAGTTACAGGAAAACTCGGAAAACATCAAACTTTGGACAAAGGTAAAATACTGCTGTGTACGGCTCTTTCCCGGAAGAGAATTTTGCAAATTTGCGTATCCGTTCGTCTATAAGCATCCGTGGACTCTGCCATTTTTCTGGGTGTGGCGAATAGTATATAGAAGCATTGCAAGCAAAAAGAATGTACAGCAAGAGTTAAAGGCTTTGAAAGCGGTCAGCAGAAGATAATTCTGTATAGAGTATCGTTGTCGGCAGTAGCATAGGCATGATATAAAGAACACCCGTGCACCCTCCTTCTGTGTATCATTCTTTTTATGCGCGGGCAACCAAGACGGATGCCCGTTTTTTTTCGCCGCTTCAATGCTCTTTGTCTGGATGAGCAGCCATCACTGCTCTAAAAGTTCCACATAATTGCATACAGGTATGTAAAACGGGCAAAGCATCCCTCCTGACGCTTTGCCCGTTGTTCTTTATTCTACCATAGCAGATCGGTTATCGCTTTCAGGACACCCGCACCGGCTGGACAGTCAGCGCAGTGCCCCTGACCTGATACGTCACCCCGCCAGCTTCGCCCCTTGCCTTCCGCTGGCACACCTCCGGGTGCTGTGATGCAAAAGCATCAAGCTGCTTTTGCAAGGCAGGATTCAGCGTAAACACGCTGTTTGTTCCGTCCTCGCTGGCGTAGATCATGGTTTCCAGCTTAAACATCGTCAATCAGTTCTCCCTCCTCGGATTCGTCAAAGATGGTCGGGCCCCAGTCCTCGTCCTCCTCGATGTCCTGCATCAGGAGCAGCATGTTGGTGTAGCACTCCATCTCGGCACGGACGAAATAGAACATCTGGTCGTACCAGTCTGCCAACGTTTCGTCCTCCAGCTTCCGGCAGAAGTCATACACCAGCTTGTTCTGATTGGGGTCAACCGTCAGCCCGACAATCTCGTACAGCCGCTTGCGTGTCAGTTCCAGATCGGCGCAGCCATAGGTGTAGAGCAGCTTCTTTTCTTCAAACGTCAGTTTCATAGGCTTGTACCTCCGTATAAAAAGGGCCTGCCCTGCGCAGACCCGATGTAACGAAAAGACCGCCTTGCAGTCGTGCAGGGCGGTCTTGAACTCAGGATTGGAGGAAATCCCGGAGTTCATCAGCGAAAAAGGAGATTTTGGCGATAGCAGCTATCGCTATGTAAGGCAGGACGAAAACCACAAATGCGGTAATCAGCATTTTCAGGACTTCGCCGCCGTCTGCTAGCTTCATGACCCAGCTTGCAAGCGCCACGAAAAAGAACAGTCCCGCCAGCAGATTCGTCAGGATCGTGGAGAAGGTCGTGAGGAAGATGCCCACCCACTGCGCCAGAATCAGCAGCAGAAGCAGCGGGAGAAGGGCAAGTTTTAGCATCCATTTCAGCACAGCCATCGTGGGCACCTCCTTAGATAAAGATCAGTTCTTTCTGGATGATTTCCTCGGCACGGTTGCGGATGCTGTTCATCCGGCGCACCCATTTCAGTTGATTTTCGACTTTCAAGGCTTCGGTCACGCCCTCGACTTCCTGCATCTGCCGGATGATTAGGGCAAGCTGTTCTTCGGCCTGTTTGTCCAGCTTGGCAATGTAGCTACCCAGTTCCCCGGACAGGAGCAGTTGATTATACCGGATGGGATGCTGCTCCTTCAGATACATTTTATGTAAGCGGCCCCACCGCCCGGTGGGGTGCTGTTCTGTCGGGGCTGCTGCGGTCAGGTTCGGCAGATAGTGGTCATTGACAAGGGTGTAGTCCAGACCGTTAGCGCTGTCATGGATGGAATTTTTCATGGTAGTCATGCTGCATTATCCTCCTTTGGTTTCGGTGTTGGGACTGCTTCTGGGTCAGGTTTTGGATTTCCTTTTTTCTTGTGATAGAATTCCAAGGTTTTCCTGTTGTGGTTGATTCTTCTGCACTCATCGGAACAAAATTCCTGCTGGCTGTGTGTAGGACAGTAGGAGTGACCGCATACGGCACAGGTGCGCTGCCGGTAGTAGTGAGTTCCTCTCTCGGCTTCTCTATCCGCTTTCTTTTGCTCCAGTCTTGCCTGATTCCAGCATTCCCTTGAGCAGAAAAGCTGTCGATTGCTCGTAGGTGTAAACACCTTCCCGCAGTGCGGACACGTTTTGGTTTTAATGATCTCTCCACCGTTTTCAGCGATTTTCTTTGCTTTTCGCTTTTCTCGATAGGCTTTTTCACGTTTGCGCTGCTTTTCCATGCGCTGCCGTTCTTCCTGCTCCTTCTGCGCTTTCAGTTCGGCAAGTTCTTCCTCGGTATAAGCAATATCGACTTGACCGACATAGTTGAAATAAATGTCAACCTTTTGTGTGCGGGCATTGCCTGCACCCTCGGCTTCATAAACAACGATTTTATCGACAAGTTCGTTAAACATTGAATCGGAGATTTCTGTTGGATTTTTGCACTTGCGAATCAGCGAAATGAAATGCCGAATATCAGCAGAACTTGATTTATCTTCGGCAATTTCGGATTTCATCGTTTCCATCTGCGATTCCAATTCTGCCTGCTCGCTATCATACTGTGCCATCAGCTGCTTGTACTGT
>ERZ1035070.547-NODE-547-length-11474-cov-4.219722_pt1 | contig 11474 bp, 10 predicted proteins | sample MGYA00520603_ERZ1035070 | MGnify/ENA primary metagenome ERZ1035070 (study PRJEB33766, sample SAMN09781695) | gut metagenome | biome: gut microbiome | host: Homo sapiens | place: Madagascar | study: EMG produced TPA metagenomics assembly of the PRJNA485056 data set... | reverse complement strand
ATTCGGTGTTAGGAAACCTTGAACTTGATTTTACAAAGGATGATGGAGGAATATATAATACAATAATTTTAGCAGGAGAAAACGGCACTGGAAAAACTACAATTTTAGATACAATAAGTGAGTTTTTGAATTTGGGAGCTGTTACCCCGTTTGATTATATTGAGTATAAAATTGAAGATGACGATTTCAGAATATATTACGGAGATCAAGATAACCATAAATTAGGTTTTCATCAAAGAGAGTCACTAAAAATAGGAGAGAAAAAGGGGATTTATTCTAATAAACATAATGATAGAGAATCCATTAATAATGATTTAGAAGATATTAGGCATTATGGTATAGCATATTCAAAAGCACGTTCAGGTTTTAAGACAAATATAGTAAAGTCTTCTACAACAGAGCAAATTGATGATAATAAGTATAATGACGATGAAAAAGAAGATTTTACTAATATAAAACAGTTGCTGGTGGATTTGTCGTCACAAGATAATGCTGAATGGATGCAAATAACAAAAAACGGCATTAATATAGATTTTGAAGAATTTAAGAAGCAGTCAAAGCTATATCGATTTGAATTAGCGTTTAATGATTTTTTTGATCGGATGAAATTTAAGGGAGTGGATGAGACAGATCCTAATGAAAAAAAGATAATTTTTGAGAAGCATGGTAAAAGTATACCGGTCGATTCTCTTAGTACCGGAGAAAAGCAAATTGTATTCAGAGGGACACAACTTTTGAGAAATATGAATTCGATAAAAGATGGCGTGGTATTGGTGGATGAACCGGAGCTAAGCATGCACCCAAGATGGCAGGAAAAAATATTGGATTACTACAATAAGCTTTTTATAAAAGATAATATACAATTGGCACAAATGATTTTTGCAACACATTCTGAATATGTAATAAAATCAGCGTTGCAAAACTCTCAGAATACATTAATTATTGTATTAAAAGAAAAAGAAAATGCCATAGTTCCTGTAAAAATAACTGCTCCGTCAGTTTTGCCCACAATTACATCAGCAGAAACAAATTATCTTGCATTTAATATAGTTTCAATAGATTATCATATCCAGTTATATGGATATCTTCAAGCAAAAACACAAAAACATAAAATAAAAGAATGCGATGATTATATTAAAAATCATCCATTGTATGATTCAAACAAATATGGTAAAAATTCTCAATATGGAAATACTCAGTATGAAACGCTATGTACATACATTCGTAATGCAATAGATCATCCGGATTCAGGCAATACATATACTAAGGAAGAATTAAGAACTTCTATAGAATTCTTAATAAAATTATGTAAACAAAATGACACTTAGTAACAAGATTAATAAATATAATAGAAAAGAAGAAGGCGTAATATTATGAGTAGGGGAATTGGCGCCAACGCAAATTTAATTCTTGAAGATGAGCAGAATGTAATATACGAATATGGTGGGTATAACTTGAATAATTCGGAATATAAAAACGAAAATCATTTATATGATGGAATGATTACTATTTCCAGAGCGTGTTTTGTAGAACCTGAGATACATGATAAAATAAAGAAGATGCCTTCAGGGAGGAAAAAAGTTATTTCAAAGCGCATACCTATATCAGTTGATTATGGAAAAATGCTGGAAGAAGGCTTAATAAAAGTAGAGAATTGTAGTAATTGCTGGCAGGTTACGGAGGGCAAGCTGAATATCGACGTGATGATATGCCACATCTTATTTTATGTATTTCGAAAATATCAGGAAGAAGGTAAGATTCCAGAACACATTAGTTACAATGTATAGAAGGATACAGGTATGAAGGAGTAGTAACCCCCCCCCACTTTTTACTCCATTTCTACTACGTTTGCTGTACACATCTTGCGATATTTTGCTAAGGTTTGCATTTTATGTACAGAAATGACCGACACATAAAGAAGAATTTACACCGCGCAAACCGCTGCAAATCGCAGCAGGACAGTGCATTTTGAAAGGAGTTTTTATGAGTATACGCGTACTTTTCATCTGCCACGGCAGGACTGCGGGGAGTCAGTAAAATCAAGGCTTTAGGGGCATTACGTGGGCATATCATGTCAAGTGTAGTAGTGGCAGACTACGGTAATATTACGAATGAGGGAATGCAAATGAGCCGATGTAGAAGTGTAGATTTCAACGGTAGTAGCAATCGTTAAATTGTAAGGGCTATCGTTATATAGTGTGCAATCGTTGAATAGTCTAGCAGTATCGTGTAAAATGAATATCTAGTTGGATAAGGACATATAATATTAATGCAGCTGTAAGCTGTGATTTGAACTTATATTTGACCTTGACAGGCGGCACATTTGAATGTATACTTTAAGTACAGTAAGAGATTACTGCAAATGTTTGTTGCTACTCGATATGCAACTCAAATAAGGTCGAGTTCAAATGTTTGTCGCTACTCGATATGCGACTTAGAAAAGGTCGAGTTCAAATGTTTTGAGGTTCCGTTCGAGAGGACGGAGCCTCTTTTTGACGATAGGAGAAAAAATGGAAATAGGACATTTTTATTATATTGATGATCAATACTTTAAGGATTTTCCAGATTCTTATTTGATGCAGAATAAGGAAAAAGTAAATGGACAGTTACATGATAGACCATGCTTTTATGCATTCCGGGATAGTAATACGCAGCTGTTTTGGATGATACCATTTTCATCACAGGTTTCTAAATTTAAAGGAATCTATAATAAGAAAATGCAAAAGTATCATAGGTGCGATACAATTGTTTTTGGAGAAGTGCTTGGTCATGAGAAGGCATTTTTGATTCAAAATATGTGCCCGATTACAGAAAAATATATGAAAAATGAATATCTGGACTCTGTTGCCAATATACCAGTTCGTGTTGATGGTAGATTAGAAAAGGAGTTAAAGGATAAAGCAGGAAAAGTTTTAGCATTGCAGAGAAAGGGAGCTAAGTTGATTTTTCCGGATGTCCTTAGTATAGAACAGGAATTATTAAAATAGATGTAAATATCTATGTCGGATAAAGAGAGGTGTTTTTCCTAGTGGAAGGCATCTTTTTTTTATTAAAAACTGTGCGGTATATTTCGGGGTATATTTCGTGTGCCTTTTTGACTGGTAAAAATATGCCTTGGCTGATATAATGTAAATTGAAAATAAAGTAAAAATATTTTGTTATACATAGTTGGCTGTTAATGGCATCTGAGATATCGTAGGATGCTTTTATGATTGGAGGATAAGGCATAATGATAAACTTGGGTACATTAAAGGAAATAACTGATTTAAGAAGTGTGTGGCCACATGAGGCTTTGAACTTTACCCCTTGGGTAGCAGAGAATGTTGACCTGCTTGCAGATGCTGTTGGTCTTGATATTACAGTGGATGAGACAGAATCATCTGTTGGAGATTTCAATGTTGATATTTATGCATCTGAAACAGGAACCGATAGAAAGATTATCATTGAAAATCAATTAGAAGACACGGATCATGACCATCTTGGCAAACTGATTACTTATGCATCCGGGAAAGACGCAGATGTGGTTATCTGGGTAGTAAAACACGCACGAGAGGAACACAAGGCAGCAGTTGAGTGGCTTAATAACCATACGGATGATAAGATAGGTTTCTTCTTGTGTGAAATAAAGCTGTTCCAGATAGGAGATTCTGATATTGCTCCATCATTTACTGTAGTGGAAAGACCAAATGATTGGACGAAGGAGATTAAGAAGACAACTGCTACAAATCCAACACAGCAGCAGAGACTGGAATATTGGCAGGCGTTCAATGATTATGCCTTTCAGAATGCAGAATTTAACAAAGCATTTAATAAGAGAAAACCAACGACAGATCATTGGATGGATTTTAGTATTGGATCATCAGCTTGTCATATCGCAGTATCTCAAATCCAAAAAAGAAATGCGATTGATGTTGAATTGTACATAAATGATGATAAGGAACTTTTCAGAAATTTGCTTTTACATAAAGATGAGATTGAATCAGTGATGGGATTGGTACTTGATTGGAGAGAACTGCCGGAAAGAAAGGCAAGTCGTATTATTATTGAAAAAGAAGTGACGTTTGATAATCGTGCCACATGGTCACAGCAGTTTGATTATATCATGGATGTCTGCATGAAGATGAAGAAGGCATTTAAGAAGTACTTATAAGAAGGTGATGTCAATGGATACAGTAGATATGATGATATCTTCATCCATGAGTTATTATAATAATTTGAAGAAGGATCCTAATGGACGTTATCGCTCATGGGAGCATTGCTATTCAAATTTTTATCATGCTAGAGAAAAAGATAATGCAGATGTAGATTACTTAAGTTTACAATTAGCTTTTTACTTGGCGAGTTGGGGAATGTATAGAGGTTCTTCGTTTCTTTTGCAGAAAGACTATAGGATACATATACCTGTTATTGAAGAACTATTGGATAAAAAATATGATTTATTGATGGGGATAAATTGTTCAGAACTGAAGAACAAAGTGAATCAGAAAAAACTCATAGAATTGAACGCATTTATGAGTGAGTATTATGATGTTATTCGCAAGAATGTAAAAGAGAAGGATTTGAAGAATAACTTATCATATACTCTGATTACGAAAATTTTAATGGGAACTATGGGATGTGTTCCGGCATATGACAGGTATTTTATGGCTGGCATCAAGAATCAAAAGGTTGCTACAGGAAGTTACAATATTAAGTTTATTTTACAGCTTGCATATTTTTATGAAAGAAATGAATCTCGTTTATAACCTGTCAGAGAGAATATGAGAGTGTATGATTTACCATACCCACAGATGAAAATGATTGATATGGGATTCTGGCAAATTGGGTTTGACTTGGATACTAACAAAGAAATAAACGTAGCACATTAGTAATGGCTTATTCTGCACACCCTTTTGTTGAATAATGCACACCCCTATCCGTAGTCTGAACCCCCTTAACTGACTACGATTTGACTACTACACAAGGCCTTGATTTGCTCCGTTTTGTGTTATTTTGCAAAAAGTGTAGTTTTAGATAAGAAAAACACGATGCTCGGAAAAGTAGATAAGCCCTTGCAAAATAGGGCAATACAGGGCATTTTAGAACAGGAGAAATTTATGATTAAAGTTTTATTCATCTGTCTAGGCAACATCTGCCGCAGCACCATGGCTCAAAGCATCTTCACCCATCTGGTCCACAGACAGCACCTCGATGCTGTTTTCGAGATAGATTCAGCTGCGACCAGCCGTGAGGAAATAGGTAATCCGCCGCACTACGGCACCAAAAACAAACTATACGAGGAGCATATCCCTCTTATTCCACATCGTGCGAGACAGATGACACGCGATGATTATTTGTACTATGACTTTCTGATTGGAATGGACACTGCAAATATCAGGAATATGACAAGGATTGCAGGTGGCAGTGACAGTCAGCAGAAGATATTTAAGCTGCTGTCATTTGCTGATTACGGGACAAATCATAAGCTTATAGCAGCGCGCGATGTTGCAGATCCATGGTATACAGGTGATTTTGATGCAACCTTTGATGATGTAATCAGTGGATGCCGGGGCTTGTTAGAATACATAAAAGAGGTGTATAATCTATAGCTATAGCAATTAAAAGAGAATAATAGCAGCGGATACGGTGCTGAACACAGCTACGATAATCATTTTCAGGAGGCACAAATGCAATTACAGAATGGAAGACCGACAGATACCACAGGCAGACTGGATAAAGAAATCCGTACATACGATTTTTTAGACAAGCTGGGAATCGAATATCAGAGAATAGACCACGAGGCGGCATTTACGATGGAGGTTTGTGAGGAGATTGACAAGACACTCGGCGCAACGATCTGCAAGAATCTTTTTCTGTGCAACCGCCAGAAAACTGATTTTTACCTGCTCATGATACCGGGAGACAAGACCTTTAAGACAAAAGAGCTCTCGCATCAGATAGGCAGTGCGAGACTTTCGTTTGCAAGTCCGCAGGATATGGAAAAATATCTGGATATCACACCGGGCTCAGTCAGTGTGATGGGACTGATGAACGACCATGACAATGCGGTCAGACTTCTGGTGGATGAGGATGTGCTAAAAGGAGAGTGGGTTGGATGTCATCCATGCATAAATACCTCCAGCCTCAGGATAAAGACAAAGGACATGTTTGGCCCGGTGATAAAGGCCATGCATCATGATATGACAGTGGTAAAATTAACAGGTGAAGCATAGTAAAGCCTGACAGAACGTAAGGAGAACCAATGGTAAAAGCAGTATTATTTGACATGGATGGAACACTTATAGATACGGAGAAATATTATCGTATTTTCTGGCCGATGGCACTTAAGCAATTCGGCTACGAGATGACGGATGAGCAGGCGCTTTCAATGCGAAGCCTCGGGCAGCCGTATGCACCGCAGCATCTTAAGGATATGTTTCATGATCCGGATATGGATTATAATAAAATCAGGGCTTACCGTCGCAAAATCATGGAGGAGCATCTGGAAAAGGTGGGTATTGAGCTTAAGCCCGGTGCAATTGAGATACTTACATATTTGAAGGAAAAAGGCATTCACAGAGCGATTTCCACAGCGAATGATATAGAAAGAGCTGAGAAATATCTTAAAAAGATAGGGCTCTACGGATATTTTGACAAGATCATCTGTGCGCCTATGGTGGAACATGGAAAGCCGGCACCTGATGTGTATGAGTTTGCATGCAGCGAGCTTAAGCTGGCACCAGAGGAGTGCATGGCGGTAGAGGATTCGCCAAATGGTGTCAAAAGTGCATATTCTGCAGGCTGTAAGGTTGTCATGGTGCCTGATTTGACACAGCCTGATGAGGAGCTGAAAAAGATGCTTTTTGCCTGTGTTGGCAGGATAGATGAGATTAAAAGTATAGTATAATCACAGCATATATAAGTCGTGGAGGCATGATGGGCATAGAAAATGATTTACCGGGAATTTCATTAAAAGACGAGCAGAGACAGCTTCAGAATATCATAGGGATTGCACAGGATAATCTGGACCGTGCAAAGGAATCGGTAAAAAAGCTGACAGATGATTTAGAGGATTTAAGAGATGTCTACAAGGCGCAGGACAAGGAGGGACTTGCCCTGTGGAACAATGCGACAGCGCAGCTTCATGAGAACGAGAAAAATATCGTAAGATGTGAAAAGGCGCGGAAAAAGCCGTATTTTGGCAGAATAGATTTTAAGGATCCGCGTCAGGAGTCACAGGAGTCCTACTATATAGGCAGAGTCGGTATTGCAAAGAATGCATCAGAGCCTGTGGTCATTGACTGGAGAGCACCGATTGCATCCGTATATTATGAGAGCAGTCTTGGACCATGTAAGTACACGGTGAGCTCAGAGGGTACTTTTGAGATTGATTTAAACAGAAAGCGCACCTATGAGATTGCAGAGGATAAGCTCATCGACTTTTTTGATTCAGATGTCGTAGCAAATGATGAGCTTCTGACAAAGTATCTGGCTAAGAATAAAAAGGCAGTGCTCGGAGAGATTATTGCGACAATCCAAAAGGAGCAAAACCTTATTATCCGCCGTTCGCCAAAGACGAATATCATTGTGCAGGGAGTTGCAGGCTCAGGAAAGACAACAGTTGCAATGCACAGGATATCGTACATTTTATATAATTATGCTGATGATTTCAGACCGGAGGATTTCTACATTATAGGCAGTAACCACATTTTGTTGAACTATATTACAAGCGTGCTTCCGGAGCTTGATGTGTACGGCATAAAACAGATGACTATGGAGCAGCTTTTTACAAGGCTTTTGTACGAGGATTGGGATGACAAAAAGTACAGCATACATGAAGTCAGCAAAAATGACGGTAGAAACAGCATAAAGGGCAGTAAAGAATGGTTTGAAGCTCTTGAAAAATTCTGTTTAGATTACGAGGAAAAGTGTATTCCAAGAGATGAGGTCTACATGGAAAAAACAGGCAATCTGCTTGTGGGAAAGGTGCTGATAGACACTTATCTGCATGATAATCCGCTTCTTTCCATGCAGAGTAAAATCCTCATGTTAAATGAGATAATTTACTCGAAGTATGAAAATGAGGTTCTCGGTAAGGAAGTGAAGTTCCCTGCAAAGGAGCGCAGAAAGCTTGATAAAAAATACAAAACCTATTTCGGTAAGGATGACTGGAAAGGCTCTGTGTATGATTTTTACAGGGATTTTCTGCTTAGTCAGAAGGAAAAGGAATATGATATAGATATTCCAAAGGACTCATTTGATGTGTATGATCTGGCAGCGCTTGCGTATATTTATAAGCGCATCAAGGAGACAGATCCGGTTCGTGAGGCGAGTCATGTGGTTATTGATGAGGCACAGGATTTTGGCATGATGGTTTACAGTGTGCTGAAATTCTGCATGAGAAACTGCACATACACTATCATGGGCGATACCTCGCAGAATATACATTTTGAGTATGGCTTAAATGACTGGGAGGACTTGAAAAAGCTGATACTCACAGGCACATATGACGCATTCGGTCTGCTTCGAAAGAGCTACAGAAACACTGTTGAGATTTCAGAATTTGCAACAGAGATACTGCGCCATGGAGATTTTGCAATCTATCCGGTGGAGCCTATTATCAGGCATGGAAATGCAGTCCGAATAGAGGAGTATGACAATGTGCGCTCACTGATTTCGGCATCGGTTGACACGATAAAAGGCTGGCAAAGTGAAGGCTATGAGACGATAGCTGTCGTGTGCCGTGATGAGGCAGAGGCTCTCAAGGTGTCTGCTGAGCTTAAAAAACATATAGAAATAGCAGATGATGATATTGAAACTGCACAGTTTGGTGCAGGAGTCATGGTACTTCCGGTCGCGTATACAAAGGGACTTGAGTTTGATGCTGTATTGCTGTTTGACCCATCAGAGAGAAAATATCCGGCTGATGATAGTCATGTGAAGCTTTTGTACGTTGCGGCTACCCGTGCACTTCATGAGCTTGCTGTATTCCACCGGGGCAGGCTGACACCGCTTATTGCAGACCCTGCTCCTTCCAACAGGCATCAGAAGGAGTTTTCTGCAGAGCCGCTCACTAAGGCAAAGGAATATGAAAAGCAGCAACTGACAGAAAAAGAGATAGAAGAGCAAAAGCGTGTTGATGGCAGACGCGATATGGATGAAAGAGAGTATTTTGGTCCGTCGCGCATTGCATTAAAGCCTGAGCAGTTGACAAAGTCGGATGATAATAATATAAATAAGAAGCATGATTTATCTGCATTTATAAAAAAAGACAGTGAAAATCAAACACAATGTACTGCTACAGATATGGCAAATAAAATTAAGATTAAGGAAGTAAGTAAGGCTGCAAAAAAGAGCAGCCTCCCTCTCAATCCCTCCCCATACGCATATGGCTCAATTCCAGACAACGATATACTTCATGTAAAGGGACATTCAAAGGGCAAGTTTGCGGTAAAATGGCTCAAAAAAGGTAAATCGCATGTTGAAATCGCCACAGCGGACGGCACACTTTATGTGATACCAATAACACCGGAGATAGTACGTGTAATCTTTGTAAAAGGAATTGGAGTGAAGCCGCACAAAAACTATTGGAAGCAAAAGGCCGATACAGCCTTCAAATGGGTGGCAAAGGAATCCAAATCGCTTATTGAAATTCAAACGGAGAAGCTGATACTAAGGATAGAAAAGAAAAACGGAGCCATACAGTATTTTGATGCCGACAGAAATCTCCTTGTAAGTGAAAATGCCACAGAGCCAAGGCTTTTAAATAATGGCGAGTGCTACACATTTTTTGACTGGGATAAATCGGAAAAGCTCAAATCCAAGGGAATACTTGCGACAGACCTTACTGATTTGACAAACAAAGCCAGATATATTTCGTTCGGAGGCAGACAGCAGAGGCTGCCGCTTGTCGTGTCAAACAAGGGATATGGAATCGTTACTGCATCAAGCCGCACAGCACTCTTTTGCAATATAAAGATGTACGGACAGTATATCTTTGCAGACGGTGACACTCAAAGCGACTATTATTTTATAGGTGCAGGCAGTGTAGGCCATACACTTGAGCTGTACGGCACATTATAAAATGCAAGTTGCCCAAAGCAAAATTATCTGATAAAATATCGGCATGAGTATATACGGAGGATAACAGATGAAATTCAGGACAGAAAACGAGTTTACACATTTCAAATTTTCGGATGTGCATGTGAGCGATATCATGATGAGCTTTGGCACCTTCAAAATATGCCTTGACAACGTAATCATAAAGGCAGATAATTCTAAAAACAGAGATATCCGTGATATGAGGACAAACGGCCTTATATTAAAGCTTTCAGATGCAAATATTATTTCATTCATACGCGAGGGCTTTAAGACATATGATGCCGATGGCAACCTAAAGAGCACCACGGCTGACGAGGAGATAGAGGAGACAGATTATATCGACACCTTCAACAATTTTCTTGACGGATACGCATATTTAATCGAGAAGGAGAATGAAAATTATACCTTCGTATTCGATGGAACAGATGAGCGCTCGTACACCTTGATTGTATCGGCATCAAAAGACGAGTGCGAGTGGGACAGATTTATGAATATTGAGGCATAGAGTATGCCATGGTGCATTTTTAGACAAGTCCAAGATGCACCATGGCATTTTTAAGCCCATCCTCTTTGATGTCGTCTGTCACTATATCGGCAACAGCCTTGACTTCATCGCTGGAATTGCCCATGGCAACACCGATATCACAGTAGCGCAGCATATCAAAATCATTCTGGCCATCGCCAAAGCCTATTGTATCAGCCTGACTCATGTGAAGAAACTCTACCACATCACGTATGCCGGTTGCCTTGTTGACACCGCGCAATGTAATCTCACCGCTGTAAGGTTCAGGCTCTTTAAAGCTGCTCAGGGTTACTACAAATTCATCGCCGAGGAGCTTTCTTAAATCATCAATGTGGTAGTTGCAATTGCAGTAGATGGTGCTTTCAACATCGGCGTATCGATTAGAAAAGCTTGATAATTCATCATCAATCACGATATCCTTAAATGTCGGGTTGTCCTGTATCACATGCATGTCAAACTGCTTTGAGAATGCTGATATGAATTTGTCGGCCCACTTGTGGTTGGTGATGCTTTTATCCTTTGTCTGGAAGATAAGTCCTGTGTTGTTGTCACCAACAGTGTCAAGAACCTTCTGTAACAGATTCTGCCCATAGACATGATGTGCAATTACCTTATCCCCCACAGTGACATAGCCGCCGGCAGCAGCCACCACGCCGTCAAAATCAAAGGCTTTTAATGATGGATAAATCTGATTGTAACTACGTCCTGTGCAAAGAAAAATCATGTGACCGTTTTGTTTTGCGTTTATTAGAGCATCAGCGGTTGATGGGCTCATGGTGCTCTTGCCGAAATCAACGAGAGTGCCGTCTATATCAAAAAATAATAGTTTTTTCATAAGTGTTACCTGCCTCATTATTATTAATTCATATAC
>ERZ1035070.528-NODE-528-length-11793-cov-7.929034_pt1 | contig 11793 bp, 10 predicted proteins | sample MGYA00520603_ERZ1035070 | MGnify/ENA primary metagenome ERZ1035070 (study PRJEB33766, sample SAMN09781695) | gut metagenome | biome: gut microbiome | host: Homo sapiens | place: Madagascar | study: EMG produced TPA metagenomics assembly of the PRJNA485056 data set... | reverse complement strand
GCCCATGGCGGGAAAGTAGGTAGCGGCCGGCTTTTATCTTATACATGCTTTCATGAGGCTGTTTTTTAAGTTGTCAAAACTTCTTAAAAGACAGCTTTTTTTTTGCAGTTTTTATCGTCTTGTTTTTTTTCTTTAGGCATTCATTAATCGGTTCAGATGACGGATATTTTGGCGCACGGATATAAGAAACGCTTGTATTTCCATTTGATATGTTGATTTACTTCGTTAAATATGTATAATTTCAATATGACAAAAGAATTTTCAAATTGGACTGATTATGACCATTGGCTTATTGCAGATTATGGAATGATGGTTATAAGCGGCAAAGAAAGAATGGCTACAAATTACGATAAATATTTCATAAATAAAATTGAAGAGATTGATGGAAAGATTGTTGTTGAATATGAGGAAGCCAATACACCAAGATAATTTTTTTTGTTACTTAGCTTACAATATTTTTTATAGTTTCAAAATCAATTTCTTCAACGGCCTCTTTTAACTTTTCGAATTTTAATTTTAAACTTTCTGGAAGTTTTATATTTGAAAGAATATTTATTTCGTCTTCAATTGATGCAAGGTCACATTCTTCTGCGAATTCTTTTATTTTCATCACTATGTGTGAAAGCTCGTCTTTTGAAACTACTGGAAGTTCTTCTTCATTTTCAATATGCTTGTTGAACCGCGTATTCAGTTCTATTTCAGACATAATACACTTTTCAATAAGTTCTGGCGTTTTGTCCTTTATAAAATCAATATTTTTTTCAGCTGCTGATTTTTCAAGTTTCTCTGTAAGAAAACTCAGTTCGTGGAAACCGCAAATTTTTGCTGAGCTTTTTAACGCATGGACTTCTATTTTGAAAAGTTTTAATGACTGCTCGTTTCCTTCTTCTGCTTCTTGTTGGTATTTACGAATCAGTTTTGCTTTTTGTGGAATTTGATGCAAAAAGGTTTTTAGAATAGCTTCATTTACTGGCTCTGAAAGTTCTCTTTTTTCTGATTCAGTTTTAGCATTTTCAAAAATGCATTTAGAACGTAGAAGCCTTGTCCTCATTATGTGGTCAAGCTTTTGTGCTTCAATTGGTTTTGGAAGAAAATCATCGAACCCGCAAGCAAGAAAATTTTCACGCGCACCGTCTGTTGTATTTGCTGTAAGCGCAACTATGCAGTTTTGTATTCCCTTTTTCTTTTCTTCGCCACGAATTATTTTTGTGGCTTCTTCTCCATCCATAATCGGCATCATGTGATCCATAAAAATAATGTCGAATTTTTCTTGCTCAGTCTTTTTTACAGCTTCCTCTCCATTCATGCATGTTTCAACTTTGCATTTATATTTTGCAAGATAGCCTTGTGCCACGAGAAGATTAACTTCATTGTCATCGACAACGAGAATTTTTGCATTTGGAGCTATGAAAGAGATTGATTCTGCTTTTTTATTTTCTTTTGATTTTCCAATAGTTTGTGGAATTGAAAATTAAAAATAGCTTCCTTTTCCATATTCACTGTCTACACCGAATGTTCCGCCCATAAGGGAAACAAGCTGCTTTGAAATTGCAAGTCCAAGTCCGCTGCCTTCTTTTTTTCTGTTGTGCTGCATATCAACTTGCTGAAATGAAGTGAAAAGTTTTTCTAAGTTTTCTTTTTTTATTCCAATTCCTGTGTCTTTTACGGAAAAATCAAGGATAATTTTTTGATTTTCCAAAAAGCTTTCTTTTGATTTTAAGGGTTCATGCAGTTTTACAGTTATTTTGATTTCGCCTTCTTCTGAAAATTTTGCCGCATTTCCTGCAAGATTTAAAAGCACCTGTTTTATTCTTATATCGTCTCCAAAAAGATTGCGCGGAACATTGTTGTTGACATCTATAGAAAGTGCGACTGATTTTGATGCAAGTCTGACTTTTATAATTGATTCAACATCGCTTATTAATGTATCAAGATTGTAGTCTGCAGGAACAATTTCGAGTTTTCCTGATTCTATTTTAGAAAAGTCAAGGATGTCATTTATAATAGTTAGAAGCGTATGCGCAGCGCGGTTTATTTTCTCGAGATAAGTTGCTGTAATCGGAGATGAATCTTTCAGTGCAATTTCTGAAAAACCTAGAATCGCATTCATCGGTGTTCTTATTTCATGGCTCATCGTGGCAAGAAATGTTGATTTTGCCTGATTTGCGCTTTCTGCTTCTGCCCTTGCTTCCCTAAGCCTTATGCTTTGCTTTGCCCGCAGTATTAAATTCATTTGCCTTACGATTACACAAAAATAGCCTAGCACTACAAAAAGGTAGAGATTTGGTTTATAGAATATACTTGGATCTAGTTTTTGTACAAAAAGAATTTCTATTACAATTACTGCTGTTGCTGCTGTAACAAGAGGAATTATAATAACTGGTATCAGATTGAATATGATTACTGAAACAAGGCTGCTTGTAAAATAAAGTGCAAAGTCAAGTTGACTTGTCGTATGAAAATCTGTAATAAGCATAACTACATTCCATGCGATTATAAATGCAACATACAAATGGGAAAGCAAAATAACTCTGCGTTGCCTTGTGTGAAGATTGTTTCTACATGGGCGATTAAAAATATATACTGCGACAGAAGCGCATACTAACAAAATATAAAGTATGTTGTATAGACTTTGCCACTTCATAAAGTCTGGATTTTTTACTATATTGCTGAATAATAATATTGCCGTTTCAAGAATTGCAACGATTGGTGCGACTTTGTCCAATATGGAACTGTTGTTTAAGGCGGCAAGAAAAGAAAGTTCTTCTCGTTCTGCTTGATTTTGAATTTTATAATCAGATTTTTCTGCTGTCTTGAACTTTATATTTTCAGTTTGTTTCATTTTTTTCAAAAAAGTCATCTATTCTTTTTAAGATTTCTTTCGGCTGCATAGACTTTAGAATATATCCTTCCGGCTTCAGACTCATTGCGCTTTTTACACTTTCAGTATCGCTCACACCTGTAAGAAAAAAAACAGGAATGTCTTTTGTTTTTTCTTCAGAGCGAATCATTTGAAGTGTCTGGATTCCATCGCAAACTGGCATCATGTAGTCAAGAAGAATCAAGTCTGGTTTTTGTGTTCCGAGCAAAGAAATTGCAGATGTTCCAGATTTTGCAACTGTTGTTTTGTAGGATTCTTTTAGTATGCTGATTAAAGCTCTGAGCATAACTGGGTCATCATCAACGATAAGAATATGCTTTCGGCTGTCAGTTTTTTGCTCTGGCTTTTTTAATTTAATTTTGTCGCCTCTTTTTGTATGCATTGATTCAAGTGCAATTGAAATTTTTTCAATAATATTTGACATTGGAGTTGGCGTTATAATGATTCCTATTATGCTTCCGCCCCAAGGCATTATGTAGTCTTTATAGTCAAATTTGTTTCCAATGAAAATAATCGGGAAGTTCTTTGACTTTTCATCTGTAACTATCTTTTGATAAGCTTGTACATCCTCATGTGAAAGTTCATTTGAATATACTGCGATTAAGTCTGGCTGCATTTCGGCAGCTCTGCTTGGAAGCACTATTTTATTAAAATCTTGCATTATGATTTCATAATTTTTTGAAAGTGAATTGAAAATATCACTAGCTGTTTTTGAAATATTTGCAACAAATAAAATTTTATCCATATTTTCAAAATTATATCACAATGCTTTTTTTATGAATAGAATAACCTAAATATGAATGCTTGATGCTGTCTGAATCTAGGTTATAAAATTTTTGTTTAGTTTTGACTTTAAAAGTAAAATTAACGAAAAGTTAAAACGTATGCTTCTTTTGAAAACTTAGTTACACAATATACTTTTCTGTTTGAGCTGAAAGTTCCTTTGCAAATTTTTTGTTCTCAGATGCCATGCCGATGAGTTTGTTTGCATTGGAATTTATTATTTGTGTAGACTTTTTTATTTCATCAGTTTTTGATGATAAATTCTTAGCGGCATTTTCAAGTTCCTTTACTTGGGCAACAACATTTTCAATTCCAGAATTCATTTGCTTTGAATTTTCAATTATAGTATGCGTTGTTTCTTTTATGTTTCCAAGCGCATCTACAATTTGCTTGCTTCCGATTGACTGCTCTTCCATAGAAGAACGTATTTCTGTAATTAAAGAATCATCGCTTGAAATTTGATTTACGATTTCACCAAAAGTAAGACCTGCGCTGGTTGCCGCATTTGTAACTTCATTTATATTTTCAATTACTGAAGAAAGTGTCTGTTTTATGTAATGTGACTGTTTCGTTGTGCTTTCAGAAAGCTTGCGGATTTCTTCGGCTACAACGGCAAAACCTTTTCCGGCTTCTCCGGCATGAGCGGCTTCAATTGCGGCGTTCATGGCAAGAAGATTTGTTTGCTGGGCAACGTCCTCAATTACTTTGTTTGTATCCAGAAGTTTTTTAGATTCAGCAGAAACTGATTCTATGAGATTGATTACATTTTCGATTTTGTTTTTTCCATCTTCTGAATCTGAAGAAAGCTGGTTGAAACTGTTTCCGAATTTATCGATATTTTCAGTGATTGATTTTATGTTTGAAATCATTTCCTCTACAGCCGCAGAACTTTGAGAAAGGTCGTTGTTTTGATCATGAATCTGTGCAGAAAGCTGATTTGTAATTGAACTCATTTTTCCCATTGTGTCGACTGTAAGTGAAACTGTTTCGAGCTGCGTTTTTGCTTGATCTGCAAGTTCCGATGAATTGTCTGAAATCTGCTTTATTTCTGATGAAATTCCCGAGCTGTTTTCATTCAGGTTTTCTGCGACTTTACTTAATGAAATTATATTTTGCTTTGAAACTGCGACCATCTTGTTTATGGATTCCGTGAAAGCGTTTATGCTGCGCCGCATTTTACTGATTTCATTTTTTCCTTTTTCTGCTGAAAGTCTGAGCGTAAGATTTCCTGCCGCCATTTTTTCAAGAATGCGTGCGGTTTCTTCAATCGGCTTGGAAAATTTTTTGGAGAAGAAAAGGCTTACAAAAATTGCGGCAACCAGCACAACTGCCATTGTTTCAAAAATATAAAGCAAAAGTTTTGAAAAGTGCGTTCTAACTTCATTTTCAATTTGCTGAAGTTCAACGTTTATGTCGTCATAATAATTTCCGCTGCTTACAATCCAGTTCCACGGCTTGAACAGCATTGAGTATGTTCTTTTTGGCGCGACAGTTATTCCGTCTGACTTTGTGAAATAAAATTCACTGAATCCGCCTTCTTTATTTTCATTTACAACACTAAGAATTTTTTTGATTATTGTTACGCCGTTTTTGTCTTTAAGATTTTTTCGGTTTTGACCTTCGTTCTGTGGAAGAATTGGATGGGCGATGAGTGTGCAGTCTGTTGCGTCAATCCAAAAGTAGCCGGAACTGTCATCTCCGTAGCGGATATTTTTTATAATTTTTATTGCTTCTTTTTGCGCCTGCTCATGTGAAAGTGTTCCGTTTTGCTCTTCTTCGTAAAAAGTCTTTAAAATTGAAATGGCATTTTGGATTTGAAATTTCACAGAATCATCGTAGCCTTTCATTCGCTCAAATCTTACGCTTTCTGTGCTGAACTTTTGAATTTTTCCAATTCCAACTTTTAACGTGCCTATTATTCCGATGCTGGCAACTGCTATGAGTGAAATGCAAAATGTAAGAACAATGGTTTTTATAGATTTCATTTGTAAATTCTACCTTCAAAGCAGATAATATATCTTGGCAATATTTTTGTAAATATATTTACTGAATAGAATTAAAAACTCCAAAACTGTATATTTGTTTATAAATATCTTCATAATTGAGTTAAAATTTTATCAGCGCAATGTTAAAAAGGAGTTTTATTTTGAAAATCGCATTGATTCAGGGAAGCTCGCAGAAAAATACCTATGGTTTTATTATTGAAAACGAAAAAATTCATTCTGCTTGATTTGAAAAAACTTTGCAACATCCGTAATTTTTTTTCATGCAACGGACGCGGCAAAGTCATCTTGGGATTATAATTATTCCGCCTGTTTTGCGTCGTCAATTTCCTTTCTGTCCTTTTTCAGGTAGGACAGAGTGATTACGAGCGTGAGAATTTCAGTTGCGGGCGAGGCGAGCCACACTCCGTTCATGCCAAGAATTGCCGGAAGAACAAAGATTGCCGCAAGAAGAATCACAAGTCCGCGTGCGCTTGAAATCACCGCCGACTCTTTCGCTTTTCCGATTGACGTGAAGTAGAACGAGGCGATTGCGTTTAGTCCGCAGAGAATGTAGGTCCACATGAAAATCAGGATTCCGCTTTTTATCATCTGCTGAACTGCCACGTCGTCCACAAAAATTCTGCTGTAGAGTGATGAGCCGAATCCGACGAGCGCGACTGTCGCGCATCCTGCCGCAAGCACAAGAAGAACTGTCCGCGTAAAAAGTTTCCGTGCCAGAAGTTTTTCCTTTGCGCCGTAGACAAAGCTTGAAAGAGGAGCCATTCCCTGACCGAATCCGCACACAACCATGCTGAAAACATAAGTTGTGTAGCCAACGACCGTAAACGCCGTAACGCCGTCAACTCCAATCCGTCTCATAATCACAAAGTTGTAAGCCGCCATGCTGATGCACATTGAAAGCTCGCCGATGAATTCCGAAAGTCCGTTGAGCATTGTGTCGCGGAAAACTTTGCGGTCAAAGCGGAACCTGACGAACCTGAACACTCGCGCCTTTTTCAGAAAATAAAAAAGAAGAAAAGCGAATCCAAGCAGAGCCGAAACAAGAGAAGCCGCCGCAATTCCGCGAACCCCGAATCCGAAGCCCGCCGTAAAAAGCCAGTCTAGCAGAATGTTCAGAACGCAGGTGAAAGCCGTAACAGCCATGTAGAACTGCGGCCGCCCTTCCGCACGCACAAACATTCCAAGCGAGGCGTTCACGGTCATAACCGGAAGCTCAAAAAGAAGAATCGTATAATATTGAAGAAAATATTCTGCGACTTTTCCCTCTGCTCCAAGAACGGCAAGAACCGTCCTAAGCAGAAAAAACATGACAACACTCAAAAGCACGCACAATGCCGCGCAGGTTGCCATCGTCTGGCTGAAAACAGAACGGCAGCTTTTTTCATCCTTTCTTCCCATCAACATTCCAGCAATAACCGAGCCGCCCACCGAAACCATAAGCCCTGTCGCAAGAAAAAGATAGATAATCGGAAGCCCCAAATTCACCGCCGCAATCGCATCCTTGTGGATAAAGTTTCCCATAAAAAATCCGTCCGCCACGTTTATGAGCGAAGTGAGCACCATGCTGATTATCGCCGGAACAGAAAAAGTCAGAATCGCACGAGTTTTTCCCGCGCGGATTAAGTCAACGTTCATAGAATTCATAAATACCCCTAAGTAAAAAAAGAGAAAATTGTTTGAATTGATTTTGGCGCGCCGGAATCGTTTACGCTTCTTATGTTACAGAAAAGAATAATTTAATACTTATGAATTCTTGCTTTTTTAAAATCTATTCAACCGGAAAGCACAGGTCGATTTCCATGTAGGTTGCGTCGTCGTTCACGTAGACGTATCTGTCGAATCCCATGCGGTCTGCGAATCTTGCGCCGCTTTTTGGAAACCAAACGTTGTACATATTCTGGTACGCCGCGTAGATTTCCTTGTGGCTTCCCTTAAAGTGGTAGACTGCGAATTTTCCGCCCGGAATTACGCACGTGTTTTCAAGTGGGCAGTCCTTTTCCGCTTCTATGCAAAGGTCGTAGAGGCAGCGGTTTTCGTCCGAGCATGACGGATCGTCAAATGTCCGTTCAAAGCAGAGCGCGCCTTTTTTTGCCACCGGTTGATATTTTTCCATGAACACGCACCAGTCGTTTTTCATGTCGTGGTAGCTTCCGATTTTCCGCTCGTAAATCACAAAATAATCTGGAAGATTTTCAATTGTCACTTTTGCAGAAACTTCTTCAAAGCTTGCAAGTCGTGCCTTTCCGTCTGCCGCAGAATGAAAAAAATCGTGTTCAACAGAACGACGCACGCTTTCCTTTCTGAAATAAAACGGAGAAATATTCTGCTGCTTCTTGAATGCCGGCACAAAGTTCGATGGGCTGATTCCGTAGTCAAGGCAGATGTCGCTGATGGTTCTGTCGCCGGTTTTGAGTTTCATCGTAATCTGCTCAAGTCGCATCCGCTTGATGAACGAATGCACGCTCTGCCCTGTGTGCCGCTTGAACTCCCTGCAAAAATAAAATTTCGACCAGCCGCAAAAGTCCGCCACATCGTCAACAGAAATCTGCGCGGTCAGGTGGAGAAGAATGTAGTCAATCGCCTTGTTGATTGTCTCCCGTGGAATCATACGAAAAGATTGTAGCAGAATATTTTCGATTGAAAAACAGGCTGTAACTGCTGCGGAATAATTCCGTTTGGTGAAAATACGTAATTTCTTGTTGCGGAATAATTCCATTCGCCGACCGCACATGATTTCTGCTTGCGGAATTATTCCGATTGGTGAAAGCAAGCAAATTCTCCGTGCGGAATTATTCCGTTTGCCGGCAACAGATGATTTCTGTCTGCGGAACTATTCCGTTTGGTGAAAGTAAGCAATTTCCGTCTGCGGAATAATTTCATTCATCGCCCAAGGTGTTTTCTCCTTCTTCTTGGATGCGACGGAGCTTCTTCCAACTGAAAAAGCCGTACAAATCGTTCACCAGAAAAATCACAAAGTTGAAAATCATCGGAACATAAACCGGATTTTCGATGCTCGCCATAATCCACATTATAATCAGCACAATGTCGTTTGCGGTGTAGGCAAGCGCATAGTAAGGAACACGCATAATTGTAAGGACGCTTGCGGCCATGCTTGTTGCAACAGAAACCGTGCTGATTTCAAGATTCGCCGTGTTCAGCATTTTCAGGATAAAATAAAAAATTACAGTTGCTGCTGCGCTTACAGAAATTGCCACTGCGGATTTTTTCGGAGTAAGGTGAGCCATTCGAACTTCAGTTTTTCCTTTTTTGGACGGATTTTTTAGCCACACAATCGCTGCAAAAAGGTCGCTTGGAAATGTCATTCCCATGTAAGTTATCGCCTCGCCGTAATATTTGAATCCGAGCGCGACAATTGCGTAAAGCACGCAGAAAACCAGTTGAAGAAACTGCCCGGAAACGTGTCCTTTCGCGGTAAAAAGAAGCGACGTTACGCCCACAATCGTTGCAATCAGCGTGAGCGGATTTTTTTGCGGAACAAGACAGAACAGAACCGTAACGCAAACCGCAGAAGCCGTCCAGAGAATCTTTTCAGGTAATGAAAGTTCTGGGACAATCAGATTTTTTTTCATAAAAACTCCTATAAAAAGTTAATTTGAAAATATCAATTTTCAAATTGACCAAATTTATTAATGCAAAAAAAAAGCATTCGCAAAAGAATATCTGCATGGATTTCTCCAGACCTACCGATATTCCTTTGTGAATGCTCTTTTCCACCACATCGTTGAAAAACGACTGCGCCGCCAAATGGCTCAATAGCATTTCTTCTGCCCGGTGGCAGAAAATTAAAATTTTATAGAACTATACTTTGAGGGAGTTTTTTTGTCAAGTTAATTGAAAAAGATGAGGAGTTTCGATTTTTAGTTCATGTTGTTTTTTTCGCCGTTAGCAGAAAGTTCCTTTCGGTAATTTCGCATTTTCTCTTCATCAATTTATTTTGCCGTCTTAAAAAATTATTTTCTAGTATATAAAATAATCCTCTATAAAAAGAATATTTATGTAATTATATTATATCTGAAAAAATCATAATAAAGTCTATGCTAAATCCAAATTTAAACGATGAATTCTTTTGTTGTTATAAGCTTATATTAGACGTAGGAGTATATAATGAAAACTAAACATTTTATTTATTTTGTTTTGGCAACCTTTTTGTTTTTAGGTTGTAGTAATGATGAAAGTGGAAATGGTGAAGGGGGGGCGAACTCTATGCACCAAAACTTTCTGTATGTAAAGTTGTAGATTCAACAACAGTTTTCTTGTCATGGTCTTCTGTAACTGATGCTGAAACTTATGTAGTTTATTACTATGACTATACTGAAAATGAAGGTACTAAATATGTTTACACTCAAACAGAATCAAAATCTTGTTTTGTATATGGTTTAACACCGAATACAGATTATGGTTTTGTTGTCATTGCAAAGGCAGGAAGTAAAGAATCCGAAATGTCGAATATGAAGGAAGTTACTACTCCTGCAGAGTACTGATTTCATTTAATTTTAAATTCTTTTTTATCTAACAAAAAACTTCAGTCTATAATAGTAAAGAGTATAGGCTGAAGTTGAAAATAGCTCAAGTATTTCATTTATTACAAATTTTTTTCTTTATCAATTTATCAATGATTAAAATTTTTAACTATCTTAGAGGAAATTTTATGAAAAAGTTTTTGGGTGTTTTGGCAATATGTATTTGCATAAATAATTTATTTGCACAGGAAAAACCAAATGTTGTTGTTGCTCCATTTGAATCAATAGGAGAAATAACAGAAAGTGATTCCGTAACTATTACTAAACTTTTTACATCGCAGTTGGTAATGCAGAATAAATTCCATGTGGTTGAACATCAAAATTTAGATGCAGTTATTGATGAACTTCATTTTCAGTCTAGTGATTGGTCATCTGATAATAACAAAGTGCAATCTATAGGAAAAGCTGTAAATGCACAATATATTGTTCGTGGACAACTTATGAAATTGGACTCACGATTTTTTTTATCGGCTACACTTTTAAAGATTGATGGTTTCGAAGTTGTTTCTGCTTCACAAAGTGAATTTGACAATCTTGGAAATGTCCTTTCTGTTATTCCAGATATGGTTAATACAATGACAGAAAAAATTGTTCCAACAGTTGAAAAAAAATATATAGATCCTATTGTTGGTATATGGCAGGCAGAAAGTTATGACGGAATATTAGTCATAGAATTTTTTGAAAACAATACACTGCGAGTGCATCAATGGGATTATTATGATGAAGATTCTATATGGTGGGGAAACAAAAAGCAGTCAACATCTGGCGAAGGTTATTGGGAATACTGGAATTCAGAACTAAAATTGAATTTTAAATTTTACAATTCTAATTTTGATAGATTTAATAGAACTGTAGAGTATCAATTTGACATGGGTAATCGAAGCCTGCGTTTAAAACCCGAACTAAAATTAAAAGGAGTTACAAAATATTATCAGTTTTACAAAGTTAATTAGGCAACACAATGAAAAAATCAGTTCTTCTTTCTATTTTAATGTTTGCGGCGGCGGTGGTTCTTCCGGCGCAGACTGTTGCGGTGTTCGACTTTGACTGCGACGACGAATCTTATTATGACAAGGTTTCTACGATGACCGACCTGCTTGTTCATGAGCTTGTGAAGTCCGGTGACGTTACTGTTGTTGAGCGCAAAAAAATTGACAAGGTGATGGCGGAGTACAGTTTTCAGGCGAATCCGTATATCGACATCACGACTGCAAAGCAGATGGGAAAGGGAATCGGCGCGGACTGCATAATTGTGGGCTCGGTGGCGGCTCTGGGCTGTCCGCTTTACATCACTGCCCGCATGATTGACGTTGAGAAGGGCACGGTTCTTCATTCTGCAAAAATGAGCCTGAACTTTTGGAACGAGTACGAATCTCAGCTTCCGAAATTCGCGTCTGAATGCGTGAAGAAAATTCCCCAGCCGAATATTTTTACCGGCGTCTGGACTGGAACTCTTTCGACCGATGAATTTGATGACAGCTATGAAATCACTTTCGACGAAAAATCAAAGTGCGGCGTGAAAGTCGTTTCCGTAGATTCGGACGGCAAGGAAACCGTTTTGGAAGGCAGCGGAACTTATTCG
>ERZ1035070.519-NODE-519-length-11876-cov-9.487438_pt1 | contig 11876 bp, 17 predicted proteins | sample MGYA00520603_ERZ1035070 | MGnify/ENA primary metagenome ERZ1035070 (study PRJEB33766, sample SAMN09781695) | gut metagenome | biome: gut microbiome | host: Homo sapiens | place: Madagascar | study: EMG produced TPA metagenomics assembly of the PRJNA485056 data set... | reverse complement strand
AATTAATCCAGAAGATTACAACGGCGGTAAACCATTTCAAGAATTTGTAAAGGAATTTGAAAGTGAAAAAATACACGGTAATAATAGAGCCTAAAGCTCAGAAACAATTAAAAAAAATAGATCCCATTCAATCAAAAATGATTCAAAAATGGATCTTAAAAAACCTTGTAAATTGTTCTGAACCCTGTTTTCAAGGGAAAATGCTTAAAGGTAACTTAAAAAACATCTGGAGATATAGAGTAGGCCAATATAGAATATTCGCTGAAATCGACAGAGAATATATTGTAATAAAAATAATTAAAATAGGTCATAGGCAAAGCGTCTATAACGATTAAAAATAGGAGAATTAAAAATAATGAAGAATGAATCAGCAGAATTAATAGTAAAATACAATATAGGAGAAACAGAAATAAAGCTTACTCCTTCGATAGTAAAAGAATATGTTTTGGGAAATTCAAACGCAAACATTACAATGTCAGAATTCAAAACATTTACCGAACTTTGTAAATGCAGAAAATTAAACCCATTTATAAAAGGAGAAGTCCATCTTATAAAATATGGCTCTTCCCCAGCTCAAATAGTAGTAGGTAAAGACGCAATTCTAAAACGTGCAACTCTTCATCCCCAGTTTAATGGCTTTAAAAGCGGCGTAATAGTACATACCGAACAAGGAAAAATAGAAAAAAGAGATGGTTGTTTTAAACTTGATAGTGATGTATTAGTAGGTTCATGGTGTGAAGTTTTTAGAAAAGATTGGGCTAACAGTATTTATGTTTCTTGCACTTTTAGCGAAATTAAAAAGGATAGTAATCCAAGTTGGAAAATACAACCTTGCCTCATGGCAGAAAAAACTGCAATTGTAAGAGCTTTAAGAACCGCTTTCGTTGAAGATCTAGGAGGTTTATATGAAAGTGACGAAATCGAAAGGCCTCACACTTCAGGGTTTTCAGAATCTGATTTAAATTGCTCTTGCGAACCTGAAATAGTTGATATTGATAAATCTACAGGAGAAGTAAAAGTATCAGAAGAAACTAATAAAATTGATTTAGCGGATTTATAACCGCTAAGTCTAATATTAAATTTATAAATATATGGTGTATTAAAAATAAGAGGATAATATGTCAAAAAGAAGAATGTTCAGTCTAGATATTGTTGATACTGATAAATTTTTGGAACTTCCACCAACTACTCAAGCGCTTTATTTTCATTTAGGTATGAGGTGTGATGATGATGGATTTGTTGGTAGTCCTAAAAAAATAGCTAAAATTGCTGGTGCTGGCGAGGTTGATTTAAACTTGCTTTGCCAATCTGGGTATTTAATACCTTTTGAAAATGGGGTAGTTGTTATAACTCACTTTCAAATGCAAAATACTTTAAAGAATGATAGATATAAACCAACCATATACCAAGATGAGAAAAAACTATTAGGAGAAAACCAATCTAAAAAATATATTTTGATAAGTGAATGCCATAATTCATAATTCACTATTTTAATCACGGTTAAGAAAAGTAACCAAAAGAAGGTCCGTTTCGTTCAGTTACGTTGAGTTTAGTTACGTTAAGTTGTGGTTCCAAAATGTTTCCAAAGTGGATCCAAAGTGGATCCAAAAATTGTGCGGAGTGTGATATAAATTTCAGAAAACACAAACAAAAAAATAAATTTTGATATAATTTCAAGTGGTTCTTCTGGTAACTGTGTCATTTTAAATGAATCAATAGCGCTTGACATGGGCGTACCATTTAAAAAAATAGAACCCTATTTAAACAAAATAAAACTAATATTTATTTCACATGAACATCAAGACCATTTGAAAATGTCTACTTTAATTAAAATACATAAGTTACGCCCTACGGTTCGTTTTGCTGTTGGTTTTTGGCTTAGGGATAAATTAGTCGAATATGGTATAAATCAGTCGAATATAGACGTTTTAAGGCATAATATGATTTATGATTATAAACTTTTTAAAATATGTCCTTTCATACTTATTCATGATGTTTTTAATTATGGGCTTAAATTATTTATTAATAATAAAAAAATACTATATGCCGTTGACACGAATAGCATTGAACATGTAAAAGCTGAAAATTATGATTTATATTTAATTGAAGCAAATTATGATGAAACGAAATTACAAGAAAATATAAATTTTGATAAAGAAAACGGTTTTTTTAGCTACGGTGATAGAGTTAAAAGCACTCACTTATCTTTGCAGCAATCAAGCAAATTCTTACTTGAAAACATGGGTGACAATAGCGAATATAAATTTTTACATTGTTCTAAAAGAAACTTTTAAAGAAAAGAGATGGCGCTAATTGAATTGTCGTAAAACTTTAAGCCAATTGACAAAAAATCAACGCATTAAACTTGCTAAAGAACTAGAAAAAATAAATCATGACATTTTAAAAGCAGAATCAAAAAAAATGGGTTTAAGAATAGCCAATAGTTTATTTAAAATAGCCATCGTTTCAGCTAATGAATCTTTAGGTCTTGGAAAAAGCAGAATCGAAAGACTTCTAGAAGCAATAAATTTAAAAATGTCAAAACTGGAAAACGATGAGGAATTTTGGCTACTAACTGAAGAAAAGTGTAAAAATATATTGACCGAAAAAGTGTATTCCGAATATTTTACAGACGAACCATTTTCAATATAAAAAATAGCGGTATTTTTTAACCGCTATTTTTAATTTAATTATCTTATTTCAGCCATTTTCCTAAAATATTTTTCAAGTATTTTTCTCTCTTCTTCTGAATCTGTGTCATGATATACATCTTCCATCAATCTGCAAAGATGATTCATCATAACTTCTAATCCATCATATAAATCCTCTTTAGGTGAAGCCCCATCACGATATCTTCTTTTTGATCCCATATATTCTTCATAGCCATCTTCAATAGGTCTGAAACCGTCTGCATATCTTCCTCTTGAATCTCTACGGGCATATTCTCCTCTTCCCCTTGCCCCATATCTTGAATCGTATTCTCTTCCATACCTTCTATCTCTTCTGTCTAATCTTTCATCATATATCATGCTTTCTAGTTCCTCCTTTTCAGATTTATTCAGATTTTTGTAAGTCTCAGCTAATTTTGATATATACTCAATGTTACCTGTTTTTACTCCGTCTTTGCTCACATCTTTAAGCTCGCAAATTAAATCTTCTTTTAGTTTATCAAGCATTTATTTTCCCCCCTAAATTTTAAACTGTAGGTGCTGTGCCGTTTACTGACTGTAAATCATTGTTAGGCTGGCAACAAGGTTTTCCAAGCATTTTAAATATTGCCGTGGTTGATGTTGTTTCAACTACAGTTGAGTATCTCGTTCTAGTACGCACGCCGCATGCTGTAACAGGTTTGCAGCACTTATTTACAAGTGCATATTGTTCTGTACCGTCACCTATTGTAAAAACAACGGGTGCAGAAATTGTAGTCGTCGTTGGTATTGATTGCGCTAAAATTATACAGTATTTTTCACAGTTGTTATAGCTTCCAGCTGGAAGATTTACAACCAAATTCCCGCCAGTAAAGGAAATTGATTGACTTATTACAAGTCTAGAACAAAGTTTACAAATATTATTACAAGCCACATAATCAGTCCTTTCTAATAAAAATAGGATAGAATCCGCTTTTACACATGATTCTATCCATATATCACGCTATATTAGCGGAAAAGTATTTTTTAATCAATTATTAGCAGCCGCAACCAGAGCATGAATTATATCCACAACAATACGGATTTTGAACAGTGTATGCAGGAACAGGGCATGGTCTTAATTGATTTACAAGGTAGTTGTTTTGTGCTTGCTGTGAAGCTGCTAACTGTAAAGCATTAATTTGATTTTGTTGTGCTGTGATTTGAGCGTTTTTATCTTCAATTCTATTTGATACGATTTCATCATGCAATGCTCTGTAATTTGCGTTTTGACTGTCTATTACATCCCTAAAACCATTGCATAAAGTTTGATTTATTGAATTTGTCTGCATTGCTATGTTATAGTTTACATCTTTGATTGCTGATTGGGTTTTGCAGCAACAATCAGCTAATTGACTTGAAACGCCATTAATAGCATTTCTGGTTTCATATCCGCTTGTATTTATAGCGGAATTTACTCCATTAAATCCTTGGCAAAGTGTTTGCTGTAAACTAGCGGTTGTGCTAGCTATGTTGCTATTTACTCCATTAATCAACTGTGCTTGTGAATAAAGTCCATCACACAGACCATTATTTATAGCATCACCTTTTCTTTCAAGAGAAGATATGCCACTGTCAATTTGCCTTTGCAATGTTGCAAAATCACTTGCTAAAACATAATTGTCAATTGCTCCGCTTCCCGAAGTCCCTACACCTCCTCTGTTTCCAAATCCATTCCCCCAGCCACCAAAGGCAAAGAAAAGAACGAACATAACGATCCACCAGGCCCCATTTTCGCCTCCAAATCCAGAGTCATTTCTGTTATTGCCTGTTAATGCAGCGATATCAGCAGGACTTAAGTTTTCACCCATTGACATTTCCAACACTCCTTTAAACTTTTTATATATATTTAAACACAAGATGTGTGTTTAGCTATTTTGGTGACATATCATTCATAAATGTATTGAATTCTTTGTCAAAATCCATTCCTTTTTCTTTCATGATATTTCTTGCAAAATTTTCAACTCCTTTGTTGTCTCCTTTTTCTGCCATGTCAATTAAATTTTTCACCATTGGGTTAGATCCCATTGTGTTTTTAATCATATTCATAACAATATTCTTTGGATTACCGCCTTTAAACATTTGCAACATTTGAAATGGATTCATTTTTATTTACCCCCTTTATTTGATGATTTAGAATGGAAATCATTTTGAAAACTATCAATTTTTTTTAGAACATTCGAAAAGTTGTTTTCAATACTTTTTTTAACTTCTACTATGTCGCTTGTTATTTTCTCAATATCTTCTTTCTTTATATCTGAACCTTGCGTAGGTTTTTGTTCTTCATTTGTAGTATCTGTTTTTAATTTAAATGTGCATATTTTGCTAGTTCCATCTTTTTGTAATTGCTTTGTGTATATTTCTGTACCATCTGTTTTTGGAAAGTATATTATAGATCCGTCAAGTGGCACATCCATAGCCTTTACAACATCTATGCTGTCAACCGCTTTTCCTTGTAAGCTAAATGCAGATTGTTGCATATTTTGGTTTGCGTTTGGATAAGAATTGCTCATAAAAGATTGATTATATGGCTCAGGCTGATTTATTCCCTGGTACCTGGGTGACATATAATTTGGAACATTAAAATAATATGGATTATAAGGTTGCATGCTTCCACCGCCTTTTAATCCATATTACATATTTTTGATATTAAATTGTTTGCATTTTTAGTGTTAATATAAATAAAAAATCATATCAATTTAGTTGCTTTTAAGTATTCAAATGTTTTAATAAGTGCTTTTTTAAAATGTCTTTTCACTGTAAATTCTGACATATTCATCTCCATGGCAATTTTGTAAATTGGAAAATCATTTATAAAATGTAAATCCATTATTTTAAGTTGCAAAGGAGTTAACAATACGTTTTGTCTGATATGTTTCAATTTTTCTACAGAATAAAGATTTTTCAAATATCTTTTCGCTATCATTGCTTCTGACATCATTAAAATACACCTCATTTAAAAATTTTCAACCTATCTTCTCTTGCTCTTAAATTGTTATCGCTACAAAACTTAAAATAGTTTTCTTGCTGTTTCTTTAGTAATGATTTTTTTAATTGAAATTGTTTTTTTAATGTTTGTTCTAGTTGCAAATTCTCTGAATTTTTAATATTGTCTTGTATTACCTTAATAACCCTTTTTGTATTTCTTATATTTCTTTCTAAATACCTTTGTTTTTGTGATTTTATATAAGCTTCTTTGTTTTCTTCCATACCGTACTTAGCAATATTATTTGTCATTGTTTTTGGATCAAAAGGTATAAAATTATGGCGACAGTTCCAGCCGCAAAGTCCGCCACCTGTTCCATAACCTGTTGATTGTATGAAATCTGGGTACTTTTCATTACTAGCCATTGCCGTCACCACCTTTAAAAACATTTTACAACTTTTAACAGTTTTTTGCCATATAAAAATCATCTAATGTTTTTAAATATGCATATGCAGAAACTATATCTAAATCAGAAGTATATTCTTTACTAATGTATGTTGGTTTTATAAATACGCTCATTGGTTTTTGATTTTTTAATGCTTCTTTTTCTTCTTCACGTTTATCCGAGTTTATATAACTCGCAACTTCTATAATGCTTTCACAATTAGTAATATTATTAATGCTAACTATTCTATGATAATTCAAAGTTATTCCATTAGCTAAAACCAATTCTTTATTTAATGCCATTTTTATTTCTCCTTTTTAATTAATATTTGTAACCTATTACTTTTGATATTGCTAGGTCGTTAGTAGCAGATACAATAGGAGCACCGCTATTCGTAATATATCCCCACATTGTCCTTTCGCCAATAAATTCAATAGTCCGATAATTAACCTTAATTGCGCAAGTTCTCCATAATGTCATTATGTCATTGCTTTGTATGTATCCAGCAGTTTCAGATAACGTAGTTGTTTTGTGATACGGATCATGAATTCTACTTATCATTGTTCTTCCTTGAACTGTATATTCTATTTCAAAAAACTCATATCCAATTGATGATTTAGGCAATGGCACAGTGTTCTTTGTACCTTCAGAATTTTCATATAAAACTTCACTTGTAAGAACGCCGAAATTTTCACGAGCTTCAGAAGCTGTGGTTGCTCCTGTACCACCGTCACTTATTTTGCAAGGGAACATGCTGTATATTCGATTTTCTAAATCATTCATATTAACGGAAGAAAAAGAAGTCCCAACCCTTGATACATTTCCCTCTGCTCTTTCAACATCGACAGTTGTTTCTTCTCCTGTTTCTGTATTTGTGAGCTTTCTTCTTCCTGGGTTTTCTGTGATCCTATCTTCCCATGTTTTTTTCTCAAACATATTTAATCACTCCAAAATTATAAAATACCTATGTTTTCACCGCTATAAATTTCAATTTGAGACGTGTTTGTACCCTCACCACAATAATATTGTTCTTGATGTATTAAAAGTTCATATATATCGAATATTATTCTTTCTATATCATTTATTTTAGAGTAGTAATTATACGGCAGCCCTGGAACATTCGGGGTGTATTTATCTAAAATATATGACAGTTTAGACCTTAAACTTAATAAATTAGATCTTATCCTTGAAAAGTCAGTTTGCAAAGGAATATCAGTTTCTTTCCAATTGGTTTTTGTTGTTACTGTATCATTTAATTTTTCGGCAATTACTGCAATATTATTCTCAATTCTGTTTAAATCACTAATATTTAAGGCGCCTTTTAAATTATTTTTCCATTCAAGTTTTTCTTCTTCTGTAAAATTTTTATATCCTTTTTGAAGTAATATTTTAAGTGAATTAACATTCTCGAGTGTTCTGTCAAATATAGGTGTTTCAAACTCCATCGCTAACAACCACATCCCCTATAACTTTTGCTTTGCTTATCATTCCACCGCTCAAACTTATATTTTGTTCTATTAAATATCCTTTTATTTTATACCCTAAATCAGTTTCGACAGTTACAACATCACCTGTTTTTATTGTTCCATTATTTATAAATTCGAACTCAACCATGTAAGGAACATTACCATAATACTTTTTTATGTTCTCAATAAATTCATTGTCATTACCGTTATCGTCTACACCATGGAAAATTAATGGATCAGAATCAATTTTTATTACATTTTCCACTTGGTTGATTTTATTACTTATATTGAAAATACGAAATCCTGCATTATCTGATTCCATTTCTATAATTTGGAATATATATGTATCGGTTTCAGCAGGAGTGAAATAAAAGCAATATAATCCATAATCGTCTAAATAAGTCCATTGACTATCTCCTGATTTTTTGTATCTTACATATTCAATTGGTTTTGAAGATGCTATTTTAGTCTTTACTCCTTTTATCAAGTCAAGTCTAGTAAGATCTTTATACTTATCGTCTTCACTTTGGTCATGGATTTCATAATCATAACAATGCAATTCAACAGAAGATGGCGACTCAATTAAACTTACTTTAATTTCTCCGAGAATATTATTTAGGTTTATTTCTGATGAAGATTCATTTTCTATAATTCTGGAAACTTTTATAACGCCATCTCTAGTGTCATTCACACTTGCACATGAGCAAAAAGCTATTGCTTGAATTACTTTTTTATAGTCTCCATATGGTATAGTTCCAAACAATGGAGTTGTTAAGTTTTCAGACACACTATAACTTAAATTTGAATAAATATCTGATGTATAATTGTCAAATAATTTTTTAAGTGCTGAATAAACAGTATCACCTTCACGATATGGTATTTCTATTGGATTCAAACAAAACCATCCGTCATAGCAAGTTATCTTTGAAAGTATACCAATTGGTGAAATCAGATTGAATTTTATTACATTTTTGACAGATGCATCCCATGTGTCAAGGAAAAATAGCCCAAAACTATATTCTGTTCCATCACAATCAACATATAATTTTATTTTTTGGTTTTTCCCTAAATATCTAAATGGGCCATTTGGATCGAGAGCATTAAATTCATTTTCTTCTGAGTACACGCTTAATGAACAAGTATTTGTTTTTATTTCTTTTGATATTGGATTTACATTTTCAGTTATTTCACAAGAAATAACCTCATCATCCCAGTTATAAATTTTACCAAGATATAAATATTGCATTTTTGTAAACATTCTTGGGAATCTAGTACTTTTAAATTTAATAACAATTTTGTTAAATGATTCAGCTGAAATATCCGCCGTATAATATCTATAATCAGGATATAAATCATAAGATTTTATGATTTCACTATCTTTCATGTAATCTACACTTATTTGATCAAGAAAATCAATATTCCCAAAATCGAATGTAATTCCATATATGCTTTGCGTTTCTGCTAAACTAACAACTATTTCATTAGTAGAAACGCAATTTTCATCAGATAAGTTTGTACTAAAATAAGAAAGATCATAACTTGAACTATTAAAAGTTTCTAAAGTACCGTCTAGAACATTTATATTATGTTCTAACGTCATAAATGGTGTATATTCAGCTATATTTGTTTTTAATTTTGATATATTACAAAAATCACTATTATTGTCTGCAGATAACGTTGCATTTTTTAAAGCTGATTCCTCAGCTAACTCAAACGAAGCCCTAACAGATGTTTTCAAGATACTCTCCTCCTGTTAGGGAGCTTTGCAACTAATTCGCATGACAACCCATTAAATTGACGTTCATATCCATTATTTGGATTTGCATAAATAATTTCGTCACTAACATCAGAAATATAGCCTTTAAATGTCATCATTTCTACCGTATCGGCTATAGTTATATCATGGAATTCCGTTGGCTCTGTCAATTTATCCCATAAAATCTTATATCTTTCGGGTTCATCATTGTATGCAAACTCTAATGAATAGTTATAATATGTACCTATGACTTCTCTTCTTAAATCTCCGTCTGCTGTTCTTCTTGCGTACTTATCTAGAACATTTGCTTTCCTGTTTATCTTTGTAAGCATTACACCAAATTTATTTCCATCAATTATCAATAGATGTTCTGTCATACATAAACACTCCCGCTAATCATATTATCACCTATTCTAGAATTTTCTTTTTTAAGTTCAAAATTCAAATAGGAAATCAATTGAGAGATATCTCCAGATGCTTGAATAACAACATTATTATTCATTCCCCTGTTGTCTATTGCTTTATTAAATGCCTCTACCATTGTATTTAGCGGCGTTTCGATATTAGTTTGGCCTTTAGGTTGATCATTAAGCCATGCTAAAAACGGGCTACTTCCATCCAGTACCGCTCCTTGGGCTAATTCTGGAATATGTAAAAATCCCTCAGGTACTCTCGGTATTTTAGGAACATGCATTTTAAATTCCCATCCACCTAACCAATCAGGCATTTTAAATCCAAAACCATTCAGCTTATCAATAAGCGAGTTAATTCCATCTACAATACTATTAGAAAATTTTCTTATTCCACCTGTAATTGAATTAAGAAACCTTATACATTTGTTTCCGAATTCTTTTATTCCATTTGCTGCTCCATCCCATATTTCATTCCATTTATTTGAAATTGACTCACCTATAGATTTTATCCAATCACCAACTTTTTTGCCGAATTCAATAGCTTTATCTTTTATGTCATCTATAAGTTTTATGAATCCGTCCCAAACGTCTGAAAAAAATTTCTTCACATCGTCCCAATGCTTTACTAACATTATAATGCCTGCTATTACTGCTGCTATTCCTATAACTACCCAAGTCCATGGATTTGAAAAAAATGCTACAGTAAGTGCCCAAGCTCCTTTGACCATACCCCAAATAGCAGGAATCATCTTAGTGAATAATACGGTACAGAGTTTCTTTATCCCTACTGCAGTTGCTTCAAGCGCTAAAGCTTCCAAAAAAGATACTATCCATTCCAACAAAACTTTATTATTCTCATCAGATAAAAAATCTGCTATATTTTCTAAAACATCAGCTAGCCCATTTAAAAATCCAGTCACTAAACTTCCAACCCAGCCTGCAACTGGCGCCAAAAATTTATCATATATAAACACCAAGTCTTTGCCGACTTGTTTAGCTATTGGTTGAATGACTTTGAGACTGGCATTAAAAACATTAAGAAAGCTCGGTATTGCTTCTGAAATAGTCCATTTTGCGAATGGCGCTAATACATTTTCATAAAACCACCATAATCCTTCACCTATATCAAAATCTGAAAGCGTATTTTTAAGGTTATCAAAAGCGTTTGTAATATTAGATAAATCAATATCTTGAAATGGCGCTTTGAATCTTTCTGCTATTTCATTCCAAAATGATGAAACACTACTTTCTACAGGTTTGAATGCATCTTCATTTATACCAACAGATTCTACCGCAACATCAACTGGGACTTTTTCAGATTCGTTTTCAGGTTTTTGAGAGCCTTTATCTATGTTTAAAACTTCTATTTTATCAAACGAAGCTAGAGTATCAGCAGTTTTTTTCGCTTCTTTAGAGACTGATTTTAAACCTTTCTTTTGCTTTTTTGTCGATGAATCTACTACCCTACTTATTTTCTGAGCTGATTTTTGGCTTTGAGATAGTGTTTTCCCGAACAAAGCAGATATAAAAGTAGCAAGTTGCAAAGAAGCCCATGATAAAAACTTTCCAAGTTCCCTTAGCGCAGGCAATACTGCTTCATATATTGGTGCGAATGCTGTTAACAAATTTGCTTTTATTTCTTGTAAAGACCTTGATAAGGAATCATCACTTTTAATTAATGACATTAATCCTTCGGATAACTGTCTAAACCCAGATCTCAATATATTAAAAACAAAAGCTGCTTTTGCTAAATTTAAAACTCTATTTGAAAATCCTAAAACAGATTTACCAGCATTTTTTATTCCATCAGATATACTCCTACCAAAACCCAAAAAACTTCCTGTAATATTTTTTATTGTATTATTCAAATTATTTTTTAATGAATTGTCAAGCTCACTAGTTGAACCTTTAATTTTTTCAAATCCAGATTTTAATGCGTCTAGTGCATAAGATCCGTATTTTAATCTTATATCTAATCCTTTAAGACCATCTTTTAAATTTTTTATCCTACCATCGAATTCTGTTGTCTTTACATTGTTTATTGATTCTTGTAGTCTATTTATATTTTCTTCTAAATTGTTTGGTTTTATATTATTTATTGCTCTTTGTAATTTTTTTATATTTTCCTCTGAATTTGTAGTTTTTATACCATCTAATGCTTTTTTTATTTCTTCTAGATTGCC
>ERZ1035070.514-NODE-514-length-11955-cov-14.098403_pt1 | contig 11955 bp, 13 predicted proteins | sample MGYA00520603_ERZ1035070 | MGnify/ENA primary metagenome ERZ1035070 (study PRJEB33766, sample SAMN09781695) | gut metagenome | biome: gut microbiome | host: Homo sapiens | place: Madagascar | study: EMG produced TPA metagenomics assembly of the PRJNA485056 data... | reverse complement strand
ACAGTGTTCACTTCTGCCAAGACAACGAGTCTATGAGCAGCTATGGCGTGATGCGAGGTCTGCATTTCCAGCGCCCTCCATATACCCAGAGCAAGTTGGTTCGTTGCGTAAAGGGTAGAGTACTTGATGTAGCTGTCGATATTCGCAAAGGCTCACCAACCTATGGCAAGCATGTAGCAGTAGAACTGACAGAAGACAATCATCTCCAGTTCTTCATTCCAAGAGGCTTTGCCCACGGCTTTGCAGTTCTCTCAGAGACTGCCGTATTCCAATACAAGTGTGATAACTTCTATCACCCAGATGCAGATGGCGGCATCTCTATTCTCGACGATAGCCTAGGTATCGATTGGAAGATACCAACCGACCATGCCATTCTCTCAGAGAAAGATACCAAGCATGATTTGTTGAAGGACTTTGATAGCCCATTCGACATCAATGTGGATTTATATAAGTGACAATGACTAATACTGAAATCTTACAGGCATATCTTTGGAATATAAGCCTATATTCTCATAAGCCAGAAGACCAAACCGTTCATAATGAACTCATAAGCCAGGCCCGTAAGTACATAGGCTTGGATATTCCGAAAATTAGAGAGGGAATACATTATCAAGATGTGTTGGAATTAATCTTGATGGATGTTCACGGCAGGTTCAATACTTGTGATTGGTATGGTGCAGAGAAAAACTTGCAGCTGTTTGATCGAATCGCATCGGGTAAAATGGTTCAGGTGAACCTTCTTTTTGATAGATGGTATACTTCAGCAGATGTTTATTTTCGTAGAGGTTTGTTGGATAGAGCCTTGGAGGCGACTATTCAAGCGGAGCCTTATGCCGAAGGGCATTTTCTTAGGTATAAAATGTTGTTGTTGCGCGGTGAGATAGAGAGCGCAAAAAAGAATATGTATGAGTTTTCTGTCAATTCTCTTTCTTCTGCTTTATACGAGGCAGAACAGTTAGGAGAAACTTATGTGATCGATGTCTACAATCGTTTAGCGCATATGTTCTCTATGCGATATGCTTCATTAGGAATGAGTTTCTTGCGTAAGGCTCAAGCTTTATGTGAAAGACTGGGAGATGAGAAATTGTTGCTGGAAAACAGAATGGCTAGAGTTAATTCTTATTATGGCTTGTCTTTGCGTCATCCACAAGATGAGAAAATGTTTTTGGATGAAGCTCAGCAAGTCTTGAATTTGGTAGATTACGATAGTTTACCTTTGCCTCAGAACAAGATGTATTACAAGGAATTGCTTGGCAAAATAACACATAACGTAGATCCTATCATCGAAGCATGCAAGTTCTATCAAGGTGTGGATGCATTAGATGAAATCTGTCGCTGTAGTGATTCTATCCTAGTGACAGGCATTAATTATGAGCAAGCCGCTAAGGCACTTCCTTATGTTGAGATATATCGAAAAACAGCAATGAAGCGAAACGATAAGGATTTGGCTCTAGAATTACAATATATTCAAAAAGCGGAGGATATAATATATGGGATATTGGGAAAACAAAAGAAATGAACTGATAGAGAAACTTCCTACCATCATGGATGTTTTGGATAGGCTGTCTTATGGGGAGGAAAAGTGGGCATTGGATAAATCTCCATTCCGATTACTTTTTCCCTCGTATGCGCAAGACGGTTTGTTTGAGATTGTACCAGGTCCCGAAGATAAAGACCGTTTAATTCCATGTAGCTTATCTTTCAATTGTTATTATCGTGGAGAGAGTGGCTATCATAAACCATGCCGTCCATCCTTATACCGTAAAGGCATGGATGCTGAACATATCTTCCATGAGTGCTTGAAGGCATGTGAGTTAGAACTTCTTATATCGGATTATCCACTTACTAAAATTTTTGATAGTGGCTTGCAAATAACTTTGAGAAATGGGAGTATATATCCATTGAAGTTATCAATCGATGCAGAGGCTTTAGCACAGCATTATGGCATCAAAACCGACTTACTAGACTTAACTGTCGATAAGTTTGTGGCGGCCTTTTTTGCAACTACTCGATATAAAGATGGTAAGTATTACCCAATAGAGCCAAAGGAGCCTGAATACGGTGTTATCTATATGTATTCAGATTTTCCTTTTGATGGAAAAGATATGTATAGCCAGCATATGAGGGTAGTAGGTTTGCAGCCATTTTCTCGTCCAGGAGAGCAGGCAGGTTTTGTGTTGAGACTGGGACCTGAAGATGACTTTAGAAAAAAGGCTTGTCAAAAGATAAAATTCCGCCAAGATAAGGATATGTCCTGGTTGATATTTAATTATACCAATAGGTCTGGCAAGCTGTTTCCTAAGAACATCTTAGAGAAGAAGGCAAATATAATCATTAATAGTAAATTCTATTCAAAACAAGCATTGGAGCTTTGTAAATCTCGTTATTATCCTGATGTTGAGTTTGATGTGTTGAAGAATTACATTGATGAACTGCATTTGAAAATTAAGAATAATCCTCCAGTGAAGTTTACAGAGGTAGAAAAGCGAAATGTAATTAAGGAATGGGACGAAAGCGGTTTTGACGAGTTTCGTAAAAAAGTGATTTGGCGAGAAACCTTTAAAGCATAAAGTACTTGTAAAACAGTTTAAAGGATGAATAAATGAATCCAAAAGTTTTTGTATCATACAGCTGGCATCTAGAAGAGAATAAAGTAAGGGTGCAGCGACTGGCAGAACGTTTGATGGTGTAGATGTCATTCTCGATGTTTGGGATTTGAAGAATGGACAAGACAAATATGTCTTCATGGAGCAAATGGTTGAAGACCCTGAGATTAAAAAGGTCTTGTCGTTATTTTGAGAAAGTGAAGGACTTGTTTGAGGTATCTACTAAGGAAGCTTTTGTTTCTTTGATACAAGGTTTGACAGATAAGATAGAACAGGATTATCGTTATAGAATCCCTCATGTAAAGGAAGGATTGTGTGTGGATAAAGTTTGTACATTGAGATAAGAAAATAGGTAATATAGATTTGTTTAACGATTTTATTTGAATAATATGAAAGCAAGAAATTGTGAAAAAAGTGGTAAGAGTGGTCAGTCTAGAGCAAATGATTCTAGAGGTGCTAAAAGAATTAATGAGAGTTCTTCCAGAAGAACTACTCATTCTGCAGTGCGTCAAATTCAATCTGCAAAAAAACAAGGTACAGGACCTAGATAGGAGGAATGCTTTATGATGACTTTGAAGGATATTAGAGATGCTTATGAATCATTGTCTGGTACATTGAGCTCGATTATAAGACAGATAAATTTTGCAGGTATAGCAATTGCCTGGATTTTTGTGGATAAGGAAAATCATCAGGTTAGTCAGTTGTTGATTAATTCTTGCCTTTTTATAGTCTCTTCAATAGTGTTAGATGCTTTGCAATATTTTGTTGGTACTATCATTTGGCATTTTTGCTATTGTAAAAAGCATGAGAAAAGTAAAAAGGATGAAGATATAGAGGTTAACGATTCTGAGTGGATCAATGGTTTGGCTTGGCTATTGTTTTATGCAAAATGTATTATAACGGGGATTGGGTATTTCTACATATTGCTCTTTTTTATTTTGCAATTTAATTTATAGTTAATGAATTTAGCTTTTCGTAAATTATGATTCGTAATGCAATAATTCTTGCCGCAGGCAAGTCAACTCGTTTTGCCCCATTCACCTATGAGCGTCCTAAGGGATTGTTCCGTGTGAAGGGCGAGTATCTGATAGAACGTCAGATCAAGCAGTTTGTGGAGGCTGGTGTAGAGGACATCTACATCGTTGTGGGATATATGAAGGAGAAGTTCTTCTTCTTGGAACAGAAATACCCACAGGTTCACCTGCTCATTAATAATAAGTTTGGTGTAAAGGGAAATCTTTACTCGCTCTATGTGGCTAAAGATTATCTCTCCAATTCATATCTGTCTTATGCCGATTATTATTTTGAGAACAATCCATTCTTGAATGATAATCCAGAGAATGTATCTTACCATGCTTGCGTCTATCGTCCTCGAAAGTTCAATGAGTTTTCGGTGGACTATTCAGATGCCGATGTGATAACCCATGTGGATTTGGGAGGTAGTTATAAGATGGCTATGGTGGGGCATGCTTACTTTAATGAGCGATTCTCACGCCGTTTTGTGGATTTGATGGAGGCGGAGATTGATGATTTCCGTGTCAAGTCTCTTTTCTGGGAAGAATTCTTTGAACGTCATATCCAAGATTTGACGCTCTATATGAAACCTTTCAATGAGGATGAGATATTTGAGTTCAATACCATAGACGACTTACGCCAGTTTGACTCTGATTTCTTGTATAATGTAGATAGTGATATTATCTCCAATATCTGCAATACATTGAAGTGCAATCCTAACAACATTCGAGACATCAACGTTATCAATGCAGGATTGACTAATGTTTCTTTCCGCTTCAAGGTGGATGATACAGAGTATGTCTATCGCCATCCTGGAGGTACAGCGGGTAATCTGATTAATCGCCAAACGGAGTTGTTCGCTCAGATGACAGCCAAGGAATTGGAGGTAGATAAGTCTGTTATCACCATGACCTTGGATGGTTGGAAACTCTCTTATTGTGTGCAAGATCTAGTGGAGTGTGATTTCCGCAAGCATGATGACCAACTTCAAAAGGGTATGGAATACCTTCGCCGTATGCATGCCGTGGAGATTCCTATGGATGGTAGCGTTAAGACCTTTGATGATTTCAGCGAGGGATTGAAGTTGATGAAGATTGCTTCTGCCACCAAGGGAAACCTCTTGCAGGAGTTTGCCGATGAGGTAGAAAAGGCAAAACGTTTGGATCAATATCTGAAAGAAGATGCCAAGCGAATGGGCATAAAGTTTGTTTGTTGCCACAATGATACATACGAGCCCAACTTCTTGACAACAGCAGATGGTGATCTATATTTGATAGACTGGGAATATGCTGGCATCAATGATCCTGCCAATGACTTGGCTTGCTTCTTCTGCCGTTATGACTATAGTGACAAGGATATAGACAAGTATATCAAGGCATATTTCCAAAGAGAACCAACTGTCGATGAGTACCGCCACTGGCGAGCCTATATAGCCATGTGTGCTTTCTACTGGACGTGTTGGGGATTATATAAAGGTAGTGTAGGCGATGATGATGGATTCTTCTTCCTTCCAGCTTATCGCAATTTCCATAGATTCATAGATGAAGCTTTGGCTTCTTATGAAAAATAAAAACAAAATGACAACAGCAATTATATTGGCAGGTGGCGTAGGGTCTCGTGTGGGAGCCAATGTCCCTAAGCAGTTTATTGAGGTAAATGGTAAGCCAGTCTTGGTATATACCATAGAGATTTATCAACAGCATCCTGAGGTGGATGCCATTGAGGTAGTTTGCCATGCTAAGTATATAGATTACTTGCATGGGCTTGTAGAAAAGTATCAACTGACCAAGGTCCGTTGGGTTACTAATGGTGGCGAGACCTTCCAGGAGTCATGCTTGAATGGCATCGATTTCTTAGAGGATAAACTCCAGGATGATGATATGATTATGATTCATTATGGAGCAGCTCCATTTACTTCGCAGAAGATACTTACGGATGCCATTCGGGTATGTAAGGAGAAAGGCAATGCCGTCAGTGGTATCCCTTGTTATCAGTTAATGGGCACAAGAGATGCAGGTGAGGTAAGTGAAAAATGGGTGGATAGAGACAAGCTCATTCAGATAACATGTCCGTACGCTTTCAATTATGGCTTTGTAAAGAATCTCTATAAAGAAGCTATCGAGAAAGATTTGCTGGATAAGGTAGAGCCTCATACTACGACCTTGATGCAGTATATGGGGTATAAACTCTATTTGAGCTATGGTGATCAGACCAATATCAAGATTACCACCAAGGAGGATGTGGAGATGTTACGAAAGGTGTTTTCGGCAGATTAATCTGGTCTTCCCAATGATATTTTTAAAAAATGATTATGATATGGAACCGATAAATAAAGAAAAAATAGATGACGTAATCTCTGATATGATCTTTGATGATGATTATGATGATGATTCAAAGATTCCATACGAGATACCAAAAGAAGTACGTAAAATCACTACGCAAGCTTATGATAAGAGCGTTGCTGATATTGTACGAATGATGGAGGATAAGGATATTAGACTTAATCCAGAATATCAGCGTAATTATGTCTGGGATAACAAAAAGGCTTCTATGCTTATTGAGTCTATTATTTTGAATGTGCCTATCCCTGTAATTTATGTTTCTCAGGAAGAGGATGATTCTTGGGTTGTTATAGATGGACTTCAAAGACTAAATTCGCTGAAGAGGTTTTTTGCAGGAAAATTTAAACTTAGTGGTTTGGAAATATTGTCAGATCTTAATAAATGTGATATAAATTCCCTGAATCCAAAGGCCTTGCGAATGCTGAAAAATGGATTGTTACGTGTCATAATGATTACTCATGACTCAAATGAGGAAATCAAATATGATGTATTTATGCGTCTTAATACCGGAAGCGTACATCTAACAGAACAGGAATTACGTAATTGTCTGTATAGAGGAAATTTGAATAAAAGCCTGAAGGATATGGTTAAAAATGAATCTTGGCAACAATTATTAGGACTTAAGGAGCCTCATAAACGCATGATGGATTGCGAGATTGTATTAAGATTTCTTGCAATTTGGAAAAATTGGAATGCCGAAGAGAATTCTTTAGCTGGTTATAAAGGAAGAATGAAGGCTTATTTGAACTTGTTTATGAGTGAAAATAAAGATGCTTCTAAACAAGTGTTAGATGAGTGGAGATCTTTGTTTGATGAAACTGTAGATAAAGTATCTAAAGTTTATGGGTTAAATGCATTCAGACGAAAAAACTTGGATGGTACTTTTGAAAGAACAATAAATCGTGCGATTATAGACGTTCTAATGCTATCTTCTACTCAGCATACGCTTGAAGAATTGTTATCCAAAAAAGAACAGCTAAATGAGAGCTTTCTTTATTATACTAATGATTTCCTGGAATTCAAAAATAGTATAAAAATAGGAACTTCAGATACGAAAGTCATAACTTATCGCTTAGGCAAATGGTGTGATGAAGTGGAAAGGATATTAGCAGGACAATAGATATGGATAGTATAGACCAAATTCGTCAAAATATGAGTGAAGTTGATATGTTGTTGAATTATGCTTCTCAAAATGCAAATGATGTGCAGAAATATCAATTGTTTAATAAAGCTGCGGTAGTTCTCCTATCAACAAAATTTGAGGTTTTTCTAGAAGATTTCATAGACGAACATTCTCGTAAGATTCTGAATGGACATACAAATACATCATTACCAACTGACCTTAAAAATTCTTATGTGGATTCAACTTTTGCAAAGGTATCTGATATTAGTGATAGAAGAAAGAAAATTCAATATATGAGATTATTAATGAAACTGTTTAATTCAAATGAAGAAACAATTTCTACTTTGTCGCCAATTCGTCCTTCATTGAAGTTCTCTTTTGGAAAGCATGGACAGAAAGAAATAGAAAAAATGTTTGAGCGGCATGGACTAAAGAATTTTATTAATTCTTCTGATGTCCAGAACGCATTACGTATGATGAATTCTCTATTTTCCATTCGCAATAATGTCATTCATGAGGATGCATCTCCGGCTCTTACGCATCTGACAATTCAAGACCATCGAGATAATATTATGCATTTTGTGGATTTGTTGGAAAATGATTTGCAAGTAAATCATATAGCTTATTATCATCAGTAAAGGGATGTAGGCTGGATTAAATATAATAAATAGCAAGAGATATGATTAAATATTCAAAGGAACAATATAAGCAAAAGCTAATAGAGACTTTTGTCGCATTTGATAGTTTTTGTAAGCAACATGGCATTAAGTATTATGCTGCTTATGGAACGTTGATAGGAGCAGTTAGACATCAAGGTCTGATTCCTTGGGATGACGATATTGATGTCTTTATGAAGCGTGAAGATTATGATAAGTTTTGTGCTTTTCGAGGAAAAGTTGATGGTCATTACGATATAATGGATATTAATGATGACAATTATTGGCTTTTGTCTTTAGCTAAATTTGTAGACACTAATACAACATTATGGGAATTTAAGGAATTGCCTCTTATTTTAGGTGTATATATAGATGTTTTTCCATTGGATGAAGTTGATACGGACAAAAGCTTGGTATTTAAGAACGAATATGATAAAATATCATTATTGGTGGCTCGTTCAATGATGCGTTATGGTATAAAAGACTTTCTAAAGTCATTTGTACATCCTCGAAGATTTTTATATGTTTTGAAAAATATTCTTGTTCATAGAAGCAAGTATGAGCAATATAAGGCACAATATGATGATTTGGTAGTCAAGCTGAAAACGCTAAAAGGTGGTTATTATGTTTCTTATGATGGTCCTTATGGTGTTGGAGAAATAATGAATAAAGAATGGTTCGATCAAACTGTTTTGTTAAAATTTGAAGGAATAACGATAGAGGCTCCTATTGGTTATGATTCAATTTTAAGAAAGATGTATGGAGATTATATGAAATTACCGCCAAAGGATAAGCAAGTTTCGCATCATAATCATTATTTCCTGGATTTGGACAAGAGATGGACTATCCCAGAAATCGAAGCTTATACGAAATGAAGAATGAAACTGAAAACAAGAGAATAGCGTATAATTCGTTGTTCTTACTTCTGAGAATGGTGTTGCTAACACTTGTTTCTCTTTATACTTCGAGGGTTGTATTGCATTCATTAGGTGCGTCAGACTATGGCTTGTATAATGTGGTTGGCGGAATAGTTGTTATGTTCGTGTTTTTGAATAATGCTATGATGAATGCCACCCAGAGATATTTGACGTTTGAGTTAGGTAAGAATAATATAGAGAAGCTAAATAAAATATTTTGTGTTAGTATAAATATACATATACTTATAGCATTTGTTGTTTTCCTTTTAACAGAGACTGTTGGGCTGTGGTTTTTGTATAATAAATTAGTTATTCCAGCAGGAAGATTGGAGGCTTCGTTTTGGACGTTACAATTTAGTGCGGTAGCCACGATTTTCACTATTGTTAGTGTACCGTATAATGCATTAATTATAGCGCATGAGAAAATGTCAGCTTTTGCTTATATCTCTATTTTTGATGCAGCTTTTAAATTGTTGGTTGCATTTTTAATAAGTATTACAAGTTTTGATAGATTAATCTTATATTCTTTCTTGCTGTTTGTTATAAGCGTTATTGATCGAATAATATACAATGTTTATTGTACGAAACATTTTCCTGAGTCTAAGTATAAATATATCAAAGACAATGCTTTGTTTAAAGAAATGCTTGGGTTTGCAGGTTGGAGTTTAATAGGGAATCTAGCTTATGTGGGGGCCACAGAGGGATTAAATATTATGTTAAATATGTTTTTCAATCCTGTGGTTAATGCGGCTCGCGCTATTGCTGTTCAAATACAAGGAGTAATGATTAATTTTTCCTCAAATGTAGAGAATGCAATAAAACCTCAAATTACAAAGTCTTACGCTTTGGAAAACAAAGAAAGGTTATTTTCCCTAGCGTATGCAAGTGGAAGATTTACTTTTTTTGCATTGTTATTGGTTTCTTTTCCAATATTATTTGAGGCTGATACAATATTAAAAATATGGTTACATGACGTTCCTGAACATACAGCAAATTTTGTACGTCTTATACTTGTATGTACTTTAGTTGACGTCTTGTCTAATCCGATGTTAACATTAGCGCAAGCTTTTTTAAAAATTAGAAGATATCAAACGATAGTAGGGTTTGTATATTTGCTTGTTGTCCCTTTTGCGTATATAGCTTTGACCTATTGGAAAGTTCCGGAAATCGTATTTTGGGTTAATCTCCTAATATTTGTTGTGTTACAAGTTATAAAAATGATACTTGTCTGCCCAATGGTTAATATGCCAAAGGTAGTTTATGTTAAAAAGGTATATTTAAAAGCTTTATGGGTAGTGTTATTTTCAAGTTTAATTACGAGTATTCCCTTCTTATATATTGAATCAAGCATCTTCAAGTTAATATTAGTTGTTGCAACGACTACTGTGTCTATCTTATTTGGCATATATGCTTTTGGGGTTGATGCAAAAGAACGTCAACTGATATCTCAGAAAGTTCTTTCATTGATTAAACGTTAACAATCTTGTTTTTTATGAATGAAAATAAAACGTTCTCTGTAATTATTCCGCTTTATAATAAAGCGAAGTATATTTGTAAGTCAATTGATTCTGTTTTGAAACAGTCTTTTGATGATTTTGAAATAATAGTGGTAGACGATGGCTCTACAGATGAGAGCAAGTCTATAGTTCAAAATAATTATGGGCAACTTGATACTATAAGCATTGTATCGCAAGCTAATGCAGGACCAGCTGCTGCTAGAAATACTGGTGTTAAATGTGCTACAGGTAATTGGATTTTGTTTTTGGATGCTGACGACCTCTTACTTCCTGATGCATTGAGCATTTTTAATTCTTTAATCAAAAAGAATGAAGGCATAGATTATATAATATGCAATTATTATATTCAGTGTAATGGCAAAAAGTCTTTATTTCAAATTTTGCCGATAGAAGGTATTCTTAAACATCCTTTTTTCTATGAATTTGCAGGCTGGATGTCTGATAGACCAGGTTCTGCTATCTATAAACGAGAATTGGTTTTGCGTTTCCCGTTCAATCCAAAATTGCGGAGATATGAAGATGCAGAATGTCAATATGAAATGCTAAATGAAGTAAAGGTTTATCAGAGTAAAATGCCAGTAATGATTTCTAACCGAGATGCTTCTGAAGCAGCTTCATATAGGCAGGATATCAATGAAGACTTCTTGGGACATCTTGATTTTAAGGGTAAAACATTTTGGGAACGAATGATGCTTTATAAACTTGCTCTCCAAGCCGTTGATGGATATGGTGTTGTTGCTAAAAACATGTATGAGCAAGTTTTAAATAAAGCATCATATAAGATTGTTCTCAAAATTTTCTCGATAATTTGGATTTTTGAGAGAATAGTTAAAAAGTTAATGAAGATTTAAATAGTATATATGAATACCGTTTATGATGCAAAACTCTTGGGACTTCCAAAGATTGAAGACCCGAGAGGTAACCTGTCTATCATCGAACAAATCAAGCAGATTCCTTTTGATATTAAGAGGGTCTATTGGATTTATGATGTTCCAGGTGGAAAAGATAGAGGGGCACATGCCTATAAGGAGAATGAGGAGTTTATAGTAGCGTTGTCTGGCAGCTTTGATGTTGAACTGGATGACGGTCGCAATAAACAGACATTTTCTTTGAATCGCTCTTACTTTGGTGTATATGTGCCTAAGGGGATGTGGAGAACCATGAAAAATTTCTCCACAAATTCTTTGGCCTTGGTATTATCATCTACAGAGTATGATGAGAATGACTATATCATGGATTATGAGGAGTTCAAGAATTGGGCAAAAGATAACTCTAAAGCAACTAAGTCAACTTTGAATGATTCTTCAGTCAAGGTTAGTGATGGAGGTGCTACTTTTAGTGCTAGTGAAGGAAAAAGTGTGTTTGACTGTTCGCTTTGCGAACTTAACAAAATGCACGACAAGGAAGGAAACTTGACATACATATACGAAAATGTACATGTGCCATTCTCTATAAATAGGGTATTTTACAGCTATGATATTCCAGGAGGTGAAGATCGTGGTGCGCATGCTCACAAGGAATGTCATCAGTTTATTATTGCTGCCTCTGGTGCTTTTGAAGTAGTATTGGATGATGGAGTGAATAAGAGGACAGTGCAATTGAATCGACCTTTTTGGGGACTTCATGTGCCACCTGGTATTTGGGCTTCTGAGCAAGGCTTTTCTTCGGGGAGCATTTGCCTGGTTTTAGCATCTCATGGTTATTCCGAGGAAGACTATATAAGAAACTATGATGATTTTTTGAGATATGTAGAAGAACAGAAATATAAAAAATAAAATAT
>ERZ1035070.507-NODE-507-length-12035-cov-6.380134_pt1 | contig 12035 bp, 10 predicted proteins | sample MGYA00520603_ERZ1035070 | MGnify/ENA primary metagenome ERZ1035070 (study PRJEB33766, sample SAMN09781695) | gut metagenome | biome: gut microbiome | host: Homo sapiens | place: Madagascar | study: EMG produced TPA metagenomics assembly of the PRJNA485056 data set... | reverse complement strand
GAAATGTTGTTTATTGATGCACGCCCTCAAAAAAGTGCAAGTAATTTATAATTGTTTGCCTCTCATTTATTTGAGAGACAAACAATTACATTTTCATCGCTTCATCCTCTCCAATTCATCATCCCGTCGCATCTTATCGTTCAACTTCTCCTGCATTCTGTCAAGGAAGTAAGTACGACTGTAGTTCTTACGTCTCCGGATATCGGTATAAAAACGGTAGCAGTCCTTAGCCTTGACACCAAAGAATTGGTACATGGCTTGAGCCAGTTCCTTGAATTTCACTTCGCCGTCATTCACACTTCCCATCACGCAGATGCCATATACCATCTCTACGAGGTCTACTGCCTTACCCGTCCAGCATATAGGCAAAGCCTTACCCGTCTTCTCATGGGCAACAGCTACAGAAGCCCCCTTACCCGCACTTGCCTTTACCTTCAGCATCATCTTACGGATGAACGACAGGGCTTTCTTGATATACAGTCCAAGAACACATCCCGTATCTGGATGTAACAGAGGATGATATTGCAACTCTGTCCAGGTGAACTAATACTAGAGTCCCGCAAACAAAAACAGGTAGAAGCAAATAATGATCATTCGCTTCTACCTGTGCTATATTCTGGACTTCAGTTGAAATCTTTGCTATTGTTCATCATAACAATCATAGGATGTTCTGTCTTTTGCCATTCACGCTCCACCTTTTCTTTGTTGACAACTCTTTCCACCATCCATTTTCTAAAGATTTGAGCCCAAGAAGTGTCCAGCTGAAAAGCAATAGCCATCACCATTTCCATGCTATATACATCAGCTTTGTTCCCATTATCCAGCGTGATATATTTTGCTGCCTCAAATTCTTTCAAGACTCCCTGTTTGAAAATACGTTTAATCGTATTTCTCACTGTTACACCCGAAACATAGAATAGCTCAGCTATTTCCCACGCAGTCATCCACACCTCACCATGATGAGGTGCGTAGATGACCATGTCCTCCTGTATTGTTATCACCTGTCTTTTCATACTTCGTCTTGTTTAGAAATTTGATTACTCTTGTCATTTTCAACACTCTGTTCTACATGTCCCATATACTTCTCGATATGATTCAGTTGCAAAGATAACTTATCCATGTCCTTATTCAACTTTTCCTTAGTTATTTTTGCGTAAATTTGTGTTGTTTTAATATCCTTATGCACCAATATCGAACTCACCGTTTCTATTGGCACACCATTGGTGAGACTAATCTCCGTAGCCATCGTTTGGCGACTCATGTGCCAGGTCAGGTGCTTCGTAATGCCACATCTTTTCGCAACGCGAAGCAGAATGCCACGACAATCAGAATAGCATGGCACTAGAAAGATTCGTCCATCCGCACATAGTCCTCTGTATTTCTCCATGATGGATTTTGGATAATCCAACAATTTGATGGTCGATCTCACACCCGTCTTTTGTCTATCGATCATTATCCATTCACTGTCATCAAAGAATGTCTGTATATGTTCCTCTTTCAGATTTTTCAAATCTGAAAACGACAATCCCGTAAAGCAACAGAACAGATACAGGTCTCTTATCAATTGCATGGTCTTTCTTTTCAACTCTGCATTCATCAGCAGATGAATCTCCTCTTTCGTCAGAAATCCACGAGTTGTCTCTACTTTCGGCACCTTATAGTCATGGAAAGGATCTCTCATTAACCATCCATTATCTATCGCTCTGAACACCATTGTTCGCAATGGCAGCATATACACGGACAGTGAATTTTCGCACAAATGTTTATCTGTGCGCAGAAAAGCTTCAAAATCCGTAATAAAAGCAGGAGTCAGTTCTTTAAGAGATATGTCGTACATGATAACGACTCTGCAAGAACTCCTGTAGATGACGGTACACGCATCTTGTCCAGCTTGCGGTTCACCTCCAATGCCAGCATACTTTTTCCTGTCATGCGTCCGCCCTTGGTGTCCCACAATTTTGGATTTGCCGTCACCTTACAACTGAACTGTGCCTGTGTTCCGTCCACTGTGATACGTCCCATAACTGGGACAGTACAGTCTTTCTTAACTACCTGTCTTATGAGGTAGAAGATAATTGAAAATGTACTCTTCATAACTTCATTATTTTTTTGCGTACAAAATTAATATCTGAAGAGTCTTTTCTTGCCACGCAATTCACCGCAGAACGCCACAATTTTCGTTTATCAACAAAAAACTTACGTTTCTCATTAGCAACTCACTATATATCAGTACATTCCCTTACTATATATAACCTACATCATTCTCCAAAACTCGAATCGTACCATTCAAAAGTATAGGTTACGAGTTGGTAACGTTCCTCTGTCTCATCTTGTCATATTTCCGTCTTCGTTTGTCGTCATCTCTTTTAATCAAAATGAGGAAAGCAACTGATAATCAGAAACTTTCCTCATTCTTCTTTCAATCACTTTTTATAACTCGTTTTCTGGCCCTAAATGACTTGATTCGCTGTCCTAAATAACTTGATTACAGATGGTAAATGACTTATTTGGGAAAACAAATACAAAAGAGAAAAGCATCAAAAGGGATAAGTAAGCGCCGGAGAAACTGTAACTTTGCAGCGTCCTTCAGAACTTGAAGTGGCAGAATTTGATATAACAAACAAAAAATGGAAAAATGGAAAAGCAAATAACACTTTCAGAAAGCAACAAAAAAGCCGAACTGACATTGACGTCAATCCGACTTTTGAATATTTTCAAAACAAGAATCCGTTTAGAACTTCTTGAATTTCAATCGCAAGGTCTTCGAACGAAGAATCATCTTGCTACCGCTGAGTGCTTCCTTAGCGAAACCTTCCGGAAGATTGTTGATTCCGTATTTGCGCAAATCTTCCATGTCATCAGCCGAGATAGGAGCATCGTCGTCACCCTCATGATAATTTTGGTTCTTTCGATAAGCCTTAGGAATCAACAAGCTATCGCCAGTCTGATTGAATCTCATATAAAAGCCATCAAAAGGACCTACTTCCAAATCCTTGATGAGAATCAGTTTATGTTCAATTCCCCAAAATACCTTGCGAGAAGAGAAATCACAAATCTTGCCATTCTCCAACGTATCGATGCTTTCCAAATGCCAGTAACCATCCAAATCACCATTCTTGCTGGTTTCCATTTCACAAGAAGAGAAAACCATCAAAAATATGCCGATGAGAGTCACAAAAGCAATAGGAAGAATTCTATATCTTTTCATAAACATATTCATTTAATTCTATTAAAGTTTGAAAATACCAGATTTGCTGACAGTGAGTTGGAAACCTGCATTATGACCCAACATCTGGTTGCTTCCAAAATCCATACCATAAGCACCTTTTACCTTCCAATCATGGTTAAAGCGATAAGCACCCTCAACCAAGAAACTCACATTATGATGCATCTTATTGAACGGCAGATTATACGTTCCCCATCCTTTTTGGTAGGTAGCAAGCACACGATAACCTAAACGATCAGATGGTTGACCATCAAAACCCAGGTGATAAGCTACAAAGCGATTATTTTCTATGTATAACTGTCCATCCTCATTATACAAAGGAGAACGGTAAAGCGGATTACCAATCACCTGTCCCCAATGTTGCCAGCCCGGATAAGTACCATGGTTATAATAATCATCAATACCTCCTAAATGGTCAGAAATCTCTGTGGTATGGTCGTGATAAATCGGACCACTCTGATATTTGGTATAAATATACTCGAAGACAATATTGCGTAACCAAGTTCCATACTTAAGGTTAAACTCTGCACCAAGCATGAAATCCTTAAGTTTATAACGATAGTACTTGTGTTTCTTTTCCACAAGCCATTCGTCACCTTCACCATAACCATCATAGTCGAGAAAGAACATCTGGCTATCATCTTCAAAGAAATGATCACCATAAACTCCAAGTTTCCATGAATCTGCATCATAATTGATTCGGAAGAGCCAACTTCCCAGTACATTACCAGCTATATTACCATAAGCACCATCCGTAGAATCGGAGCCTCCTGGTATAAAAGCATGCCACATGCCTTTGAATCCACCTTCTGCAGGAATAGGTTTCATCTCCCCATCTACATAATTATACGGTGTTCCTCCAAACTCTGCTGCCATTTCCAATCCCAGCTCCACGCTCAGCGGAAAGAAAGCACCCTCATTACCTATCCTCAAATATCCCGCCTTGCTATGATAGAGCATACCATCAGCATACTTGGACTGGCGCTGGGTAAAATCGTGCTGCCAGTTCTCATCGGTCATCTTACCATAGGCAATATGTCCCTTGATGGCTAACCAATGATTGGCAAAAGGAAGAGTCCAATACTCCGGCAATGCCAAGCGAACCTGAGGAACAGGACGGGCATTGATACCCAAAGTCTGACTACCACTGCTTAAAGTCTGATTCTTCAGTTCCATCGGATACTCCTTGGCACCGATACTCAGCACACCATGCAGCCAGCGAGCTTCCACAAAAGCCTGCTGAACCACCACATTACTCGTATAATGAATCGGTGCTGCCACATCCAAGCCATAACCGATGCCCCAACGACGGGCTGAATCAGTACCCAACGGACGGATGACACTACCACGGAGATAACCGTTGTTCTTCTCCAGCGAACTGAGTCCATGCTTATTGGCATTGAGCCAAAGCGGAGTCTTACCCTTGGAGAAAGAACCCTGCATCTCCACATTGTAATGAATGTCCTTGCCCAAATCCAACTTACCCGGATCTACATCCTCCTGCCAAAGATACTGGGCAGAAACAGAGAGAGGTAAAAGCAGAAATGCACTAAAGACAAACGCTTTTTTCTTATTAGTCTGATAAAATTTCATCTATAATTACTTTCGAAAGTTTTAATAATAACGGAATTTTTCACCTTTTATTATATATAAGGGACAAATTATTGCATTAAGATAATGACCTTTAGGGAATTTCCCCCACCTCTTTAGGGAAAAACCTTTCCTTTGCCAGATATTTCGCCGTATCTTTGCAGCAGAAATAAAACAAGAAGTCAAACTTTATAAAGAGATATGATTATGAAGAAGTTTATATTAGCCCTTGTAGCAATGGTCACAATGACCTTCACTACTGCATCTGCAATGAGTTACGAGCAGGCTCGCCAGCAAGCTCTCTTCTTGACAGATAAAATGGCATACGAGTTGAACCTCACAGACGATCAGTATGAGGCTGCTTACGAAACCAACCTCGATTATCTGATGAGCGTCAATACAGTGGATGACCTCTACGGAATCTACTGGAGACAGCGCAATATGGACTTGAGCTATATCCTCCTGGACTGGCAATATCGCACATTCATCAATGCCACATACTTCTATCGCCCTCTCTACTGGGACGCTGGTTACTGGCATTTCGGCATCTATGCCAGATATCCTCACCGCGACTACTTCTACTTCGGTCGCCCTCACTTCTACGTTTCCTATTGTGGAGGACACAGCTGGAGAATGAATGGTGGTAGAAGCTGGTATCATGGACGCAGTTTCGGTGGTCCACGTCCTGGCGGTCATCCAAGAGTGGGTATGCGTGACGGATTCAACAGAGGAGATTTCGGTCGAGGACAAAGTTTCGGAAACATGAACCGAAATAATGGAAACTCAAACCGCAACAACGGACATAGTTTCGGAAATATGAGCCGTGGCAATGATAATCGCCCTCAGAGCGTGAACAGACCACAGAATAATGGTGGTTTCGGCAACCAGAGCAGCAGTTTCGGCAACCAGAACCGTCAGTTTGGTAATCGCCAGAGCAGTACCCGTACTACTGTTACCCGCGAGAATCCATCAAACAACAGCAGACCTGGTGGTTCTTTCGGTGGCAACCGTGGAGGCTTCGGTAGTGGTTCTTCTATGATGCGCAGCTTTGGCAGTGGCAATACTACCAGCCCATCCAAGAGTTTCACTCCTCGTTCTAATCCAGGAAACGGTGGTGCTTCTTTCGGAAACAGTTCTCGCTCCTTCGGTGGTGGCAACCGTTCTATAGGTGGACCTACAAGAAGCAATGGTGGCGGTTCTCACGGCAGTTTCGGAGGACGCAGATAACTTTGAAGACAGAAATTCATAAGATATAAGAAAAAATAAAAGAGTTATAAAAATCAAGGATAACAAATAAGAAAGTTATAAAACTCAAGTAAAAACAAAAGAGAGTTATACAATACGCTGATAATAAGTTAAAGAACAGACCATTTATATGCATAACATTTACCATGCTGAATAATTAAGTATAGTAAAAGATGAAAGTTCAATAGGTTCAACATAGGTAAAAGGACCAATAGAGAGTTATTTACAGAGGCTTCCCCTTTCTCCTGCAACGGAGAATACGGGAAGCCTCATTTTTTTATATTCATCAAACGTTTCTTGCAAGATAATAAAAACACGTATGATGATTCGTTCAAGAAACTGTTCTTATATCAGATACAGAACTGAATAGAACAACTGGGTGGCAAATACATAGAGCACGATGAGAGGAGAAACCTTAGAAATACCATACGACATACAGCAGAAAATATCCTCCACTCCTTTCAGGTTATCACTGATAACACCGAAACTGCAGCAGACTACGGTTACAGCAAAAGCGGTATAAGGTATGATGCTCTGCGTAAAACTGCTTGGAAAGAGACCGCCCATCACATTCAGCAGGATGGCATGAGGCAACAGGGTGAGTGCCAGCATGATAATCACAAATACCCCCAACTCGAAACTTGCCACGCCCATTGCAAAGCGCTGACGATACTCGTCTGGCTTATAATGGACAATACCACTTCTACAGAAAGCTCCATAAGCGATACCACCCAACACCAGCCACACTAATACGGGCGAAGCTATATGATTCTGGAACTGACCGAAGAACCAGCGGATGCCCACAGAACTCAAGAGCGAACGGTTATAGTTCTCCGGCATCGCAGCCGTCAATAGCCACGAAGTCAGCATCAGCAGGATTTGCGCCACGCCCAAACCTAAAGCCAAATACGAAAACACCTTCATTTTCTTCATCGTTCTCTCTATTTTTTTCCTGATTAAATCCTATTCTATATCTTTCTTGATGCCGCAGCTTATTCTGGATCAGCCTCGAGATTGTCGATATCTAAGATGCGAAGTTCGCAGGCCCTTACCACCAGACGGGTAGCATTGATGCCCATACCATTGTTGCCATCAGGGAAGAGTTTCTGTACCAGTTCGTTCTGTCGCTTTTCCAAACTTTTCACACCGAAAGGCATACCTCGCAAATTGGTAATCTGCTCCTTGGTATAACCGAGGGCGAGATGGCGAAGGAAGCGCTCGTCATATTCGTCAATCTCATAATTGACCAAAGCCTCCTGGCGCATCAACTGACTATTGACACTTTTCTTGAAACGTTCTACGATCTTCTGCAGAATCGGCTGATTGAAAACCATCTTCTTACCACTCATGCAGGAAGCCACATCGCCACGAGTCAGGAGTTCCCCACTCTTCAGGATAATACCATCGCAACCTGCATCAAGAACATCCACCCAGAGCTTCTCATTCAGAATTTCTCCCGTGAAAATCAATACCTTTACGTTAGGATACTGTTCCTTGGTATAGCGGCAGATTTCTACACCCACCGTAGTGGAACCGCCCAAACCAAGATCGAGAAGCACGAGGTCAGGCAACTGCTGCTTGATGAGTTTCCAATAGCTCACCTCACTGTCAGCTGTTCCGATAATCTCAGCTTCAGGTATATCGTTTTTGAAAATTCCTTCCGTACCTTTCAGTTCCAAAGGTACATCCTCTACTATGATTACTTTAAAATTGTCCATTATCGTTTATTTGAGTCTATGTTGAATTTATGTTTTAACTATCTTTGATTCTATACTAACATCCCCGGCAACACCACCTCAATGACCAGGAATCCATCATCAGAAGGCTTTGCCTGGATACCGCAGCCACGAAGATTGGTCGTTTCTCCCATCTCCCTCACTATCTGGCGGCAAACTAAGAATCTCATATCCACGGTCAGCGGAGTGAAAAGGCGATGATGCAAGGAATCGTCGTATCTCAATTCTGAGAAGACAAACTGGCAGGTGGCATAAGCCGTATGCACAGTTTTGATTTCCTGTTTCACTTGCGTGATGGCAATACCATGCGCCTTGGCAAGATCCTTCACGGTTTCCTGTATCAGTCGGAAGAGATAATCCTTCAGCGCAGCATCACACTTCAGATTGTTTTCCACCTGTTCCATCGCCTGCGCACTCAGCATCAGATAGATGGATTTATAGTAATCTACCAATTCTTTCAGAGAAGCTACATCATCGGGGGATGCCTCTATCAACTGTCGGATACGTGACGGATAATACATCGTCTCATGCTTCAACGTAGATAGGCAATTATCTAATACAGAATTAGATACGTGCAAACGATCATTCTCAAATCGCACCCGTCTCAACTCATCTTCCAGCAGTTGATTATCTGCCTCCTTGCCATTCGATAAATCCAGTCCACGTTTCAGTTCTTCCTCAATCTCATGCACCACCTCATCCAAACGGAAATTGGCACGGGTATGCCGGGACTTCTTACTCCATATTTCCCTGATGCGCTTCAACTTCTCCGGTATAGACTGGTCGCTGAGCAACAGAAGATTGATATCACGGATGCGATCCACCGCAAAGCGATAGGTCACTACATGGCGATAATAGAGCAGATAGTAGGCTATCGGCAACTGCAACAACAGGAGAAAGAGCAGGATGACAGCTACCGTCTTGGAGTTTTCCGAACTCTGCATCGTGCGGACATACTCAGGCAGTGTATTATCAGTACTCCGTTCCCGGAAGAGTTTGGTATAAACCTTATTGTTTCTATCATACAAAGTCCATTGATGCAAGGCAAGCGCAGCCACCGCACTCTCATTTCTGATGTCGAGAATAATGCTGTAGTCGGTCGTCACACTATCAGCAAACCATTTCAGTTCGGCAGCTTGAGAGAGTTTTGGACTGCTCACCATCAGATTTTTACCCTGAGGATACTGGCGCAGATAATGCTGATTGAGATAGTAGATGGCAGAATCAGCAAATGCCAAGGTACGCTGGTATGTACCATTGATATTGCTAAAATAAGCACTGTCGGCAAAGGCATCAGCCAAAGTAAGTTCTCGGGAAACCTTTCCGGTAGCCAGGGTATGCTGATGTATCTGGGATGCAAAAGACGACACGGATGATGCCAACAAAAGAATGACTCCAACGATCATCCGTCCGATTCCCTTAGGCAGTCGGAAACGGAACACACTACCCTTTCCCACTTCACTCTCTGCCTCAATATGACAAATATTGAAGATACTGCTCACCTTCTTATATTTCTCGATGATACCCTTGCAGTTAAGGAGTCCGAATCCATGACCGCCCGTATAGGTACGGTCGAAGACATGAGCCAATTGTTCCTCATCCATTCCCTTACCGGTATCAGCGATGACGATTTCTACGTATTTATCATGTTCCTCTGCAGAAACAGTAACCTTACCTCCAGCAGGAGTAAACTTGCGTGCATTGTCGGCTATCGTATTGATCATAAAGAGCGTCAGGGTGCGGTCTGCCTTCACCTTAGCTGCAGTTGGCTGCACATCGAGTTTTATCTTCTTCATCTGGAAACTCATCTTGCCCTTTGCCACAATATCGAAAAGCGGTTGGAGAGGGAAAGAGACGATGCGGAGATTCAAAGTTCCCTGTCGCATCTGAATCCAGTTGGTCAGGATGGTGTTATACTGGTTGATCTTATCCGTCAGTTCTGAGATATACTCATACCGCTCCTGTTTTACCTCATCCGGGGTACTTTCATCATCCTCTGCCAACTTATCCACCTCATGAATCATGCGGTCGATGAAAGGCGTGATACTGTTTACTAAAGAGACCTTGGCACGCTGCTCCAGATTACGTTTTTTATTGTCATCAAGATGCAAACGGGCTATAGATATCTCTTCATCCAATTCTTCTGTTATTTCATTTATATCATTGATATACTGTGCATTACGCTGCTTCCACTGCTCTAAAGGTTCAAGCAGGGAAGACAGCGGTTTAGACTGTATCTTTCTTCTTCGCATACGGTCGAAGAGATACAGGAGGATAACCACGAGCAATATCATAACGAGTACCGCTGCTATCATGAGATTGAGCTGCAGAGCATTATCATCAAGCAAGGTGGCGCGAGCTTCCAACTGCCTGTCCTGACGGGTTCGCTCCTGCAAGTCAAGATAGATATTGCGGTTGTAGTCACTCTGCTGTTTATTATCGAGCGCAGAATATACCAAACAAAGCCGTTCACGGATAGAAGCCACCAGATCGGGAGCTGACTTGATATTCTTACTCACTTGCAGGGCACGAAGCAGACAGTCGCCTGCAGAATTATAATCCTCTATGGCAAAGTAACATTCAGCCAGCGTACGGTAACCACCTGCTATCTGGTAGGTATCACCATACGAGATGAAAAGGTTCAGCGCACGCTGAGCTAAATTACCAGCCAAGAGCGTATCTGGCATCTGTTCTACATTCAGATACTGGATAGCCGGCAGATTATTTCGGATGAGGAAATCTCGCATCCTTCCATTCTGCAGATGTTCACTGATAGCCTGAAGGGCATTAGCCTGCCAGTAAGGATAACCGCCAGCCATCGTTCCATCAGACATGACAACTCGTCCGGCTGAAGCCAACATATAGCATTGTATCAGATAGTCAAATTCCGTCTGTGCTATCTGTTCAGACGATCCATTGGTGATCGCACCACCCGAACCGATATTATATAGATAGTTGAGATACTGGGCAGTATCTGCTTCAAGTGCATCCGCATCAATATCGTTCAAAGCCTTCAGCATCGGTTCTTCCAGACCGACATAATAACAATAGGTGGCATCAACGATATCAAATTCGCTATGAGCATAGGTGGCACGTCGCCGCTCACGGGGTGGCAGATTGGAAGCCTCCTCGCCCAAGCGGCGCAAGCGCACCATCGCTTTCTCGCGATAGGAATAAAAATCTTTGTTGTGAGATTCCCGCTGACAGATGCGCATCATCTGCACATCAGCAATGAGAAGCTCCAGTTGGTTGTTGCTCTTTTCTTCCACAAGACCGAGCCATCGGCGAGCCTCCTTGTAGTTCATCTTTGCCATCTCTACGAATGCTAAGTTATTGCAAGCCTCAGCATATCCGGCACTATAGTCATCAGAAAGAGCTAAAGCTCTCTGTGCCAACATCTTAGTAGAATCAAGGTCACGGTAGTGATAGGCGTAGGAAAGTGTATTCAACCGATCCACCTCCTGCTTATGAGAAGGACCACAAGCTGAATAGAAAAACAGCGCCAACATCATCACAATGAAGGCGCTGATCTTTTGCGTGATATTAATTTTGGCCATTAAGCCATTAAATTCTCAATTAACCACGAGCCTTGGCAATATAGCCAAGAGCCTCTTTACACTTAGCTGTAACTGCAGCCCAATCGCCAGCAGCAACAGTCTCCTTAGGGAAGAGCTTAGAACCCATACCTACACAGAGGACACCTGCCTTGATCCAAGGAGTCAAGTTCTCTTCAGTTGGCTCTACAGCACCAGTAACCATGATATTGCTCCAGCGTAAAGGTGCCATTACATTCTTAACGAATGAAGGACCACCTACGTTACCTGCAGGGAATACCTTAGTTACATCGCAACCTGCAGCCTGAGCATTGTTGATCTCAGTTACAGAACCACAACCAGGAGAATAAGGAACCAGGCGACGGTTGCATACAGGAGCAATCTCTGGGTTGAAGTTAGGACCTACGATAAAGTTGGCACCCAACTGGAGATAGAGAGAAGCTGTACCAGCGTCAACGACTGTACCAGCACCAAGGATCATCTCTGGGCACTCCTTGTCAGCCCACTTTACCAACTCACCGAAGATTTCGTGAGCGAAATCACCACGGTTAGTAAACTCGAATACACGTACGCCACCCTCATAACAAGCCTTGATGACGTTCTTGCAAATTTCAATATCCTTATTGAAAAATACAGGAACCATACCAGTCTCTTTCATGGCTGCCATGACCTGCATTTTGCTAA
>ERZ1035070.502-NODE-502-length-12131-cov-7.463398_pt1 | contig 12131 bp, 9 predicted proteins | sample MGYA00520603_ERZ1035070 | MGnify/ENA primary metagenome ERZ1035070 (study PRJEB33766, sample SAMN09781695) | gut metagenome | biome: gut microbiome | host: Homo sapiens | place: Madagascar | study: EMG produced TPA metagenomics assembly of the PRJNA485056 data set... | reverse complement strand
CTTTAAATGGTTCTTGTTTTTTTAAGGGTTCTTGGATAGTTTCTTGAACCTTTCTTTCTTTATGCAAAAAAAAACTGAAATTACTGATATTGATATCGCTGAGAGTGGTAAAAAACTGTTTTTTTTATATCTATTTTCATCCCGATGGGGTATAAACCAAGCTTCAAAAACATAGGCTACTCCCGATAGGGTATAATGATTCTTAAAATTGGGTATTTGTTGTGATTTTCGTGATAAATGCTCATTTTTTACTTATAATTATCTGTTTTGTTTTAATTTTTTGTTATATTTGCAGTCGAAACGACTTTGTTGTTGATTTCACACTTTAAAAAGTAAATATGCTACGTTAATCGTATTATATAATAATTCGGGTTTCTGCATCCATTTTGGTTTCTGCATCCATATCGGGACTCTGATACAACTATGGATAGATTTATTAGTCGCAACAATAATATAACTATAAAATACCTAATAAAATGATGAAAAAAAGAATTTTTTCTGCAGTCTTACTTTCTGCTGCAATGTTTGCTCCTGCTGCGTTGCAGGCTTCGGCTATGGCTACCACGGCTTCTTCAGCCAAGTCTGCGAATGCTTCTACCAAGGCTTCTTCAGCGAAGTCTAAGAGTTCAGCATCCCAGAAATCCAAAGTTTTGGACAATGGATATCCTTTTGTTCAGGTACCCTTTACCAGTGTGAAAATCGCTCAGAATACCTTTTGGGGTGCGCGTCTGAAGGCTGCCCGAGAGGTAACAGTGCCGTTGGCTTTCAGCAAGTGTGAGAGCGAGCACCGCTACAAGAATTTCGAGATGGCTGCCTATACCTTGCAGCATCCGGGACATGCCGGTCTCGATACCAAGGAGTGGGACGTGAGCAAGTTTATGGGCTTCTCTTTTGATGATACCGATGTCTATAAGACCATCGAGGGAGCCAGCTATATCCTGCAGACCTATCCCGACAAGAAGATGAAGGCCTATATCGACAGTGTGCTCAATGTGGTGGGCGCTGCGCAGGAGCCTGACGGATATCTCTATACCGCTCGAACCATCAATCCGAAACATCCTCACGGTTGGTCGGGTGCTACCCGCTGGAGCAAGGTGGAAGTGCTGAGCCATGAGCTTTATAATCTCGGTCACATGGTGGATGCAGCCTGCGCCCATTATCAGGCTACGGGCAGCAGAAAATTCCTCGATATAGCCAAGCGATATGCCGACTGTGTGATCAGGGAGGTGGGTCCTAAAGCCGGTCAGCACAGGGTTGTGCCGGGGCATCAGATAGCCGAAATGGCACTTGCCCGCCTCTATACCCTTACGGGCGAAAAGAAGTATCTCAACGAGGCTAAATACTTCCTCGATGCCCGCGGTACTACCTCTATCCACGATGCCTACAGCCAGAGCGATAAGCCTATCCTGAAGCAGAGTGAGGCTTGGGGACATGCCGTTCGTGCCGGATATATGTATGCCGGAATCGCTGATGTGGCTGCCCTGACACGTGATTCGGATTATATCAAGACCATCGACCGCATCTGGAACAATATCGTTTCCAAGAAGTATTATCTCACGGGCGGTGTGGGTGCCCGTCATGCCGGAGAGGCTTTCGGAGTTGACTATGAGTTGCCTAACATGACTGCCTACAACGAGACTTGCGCTGCCATTGCTCAGGTGTATCTCAATGAGCGCATGTTCCTCCTGCATGGCGATAGCAAATATATTGACTGTCTGGAGCGCACACTTTATAATGGTGTGATTTCGGGCATGAGCATGGACGGAGGCCGCTTCTTCTATCCGAATCCATTGTCGAGCGATGGCAAATACAAGTTTAATGCCGACGGTACCACCACCCGCCAGCCTTGGTTTGGCTGCGCCTGCTGCCCGAGCAATCTGAGCCGTTTCATCCCTTCATTGCCGGGTTATCTCTATGGCGTGAAGGACAAGGATATCTATGTGAATCTCTTTGCCGGAAATACTTCTACCATTCAGGTGATGGGCAAGGAAGTGGTGCTGGAGGAGACTACTGAGTATCCTTGGAATGGCGATATCAAGATTTTGGTAAAGAAGAGTGGTGTGAAAGGTGCCAATCTGCTGGTGCGCATTCCTGGATGGGTTCGCAATCAGGTGGTTCCGAGCGACCTTTATAAGTATAGTGATGCCGAGCAACCTGCTTATAGCGTGAGCGTGAACGGTAAGGTTGTGGAGGCTGATCTGGCTGCCAACAAGGGGTATCTGCCTGTGAAGAATATCAGGAAGGGTGATGTGATCCGCATCCATTTTGATATGCCTGTACGCACGGTTGTGGCTAACGGAAAAGTGGCTGACGACAGGGGCAAGGTGGCAGTAGAGCGTGGACCATTGGTATATTGCGCAGAGGCTGTGGATAATGATGGTGCTCCTGTACTTCGCAGCGTTGTAGCCAAGAATCCGGCTTTTTCGGTGATAGATGGTTATAGCATCTCTAATACTGAGTCTCAGGGTGCTCCTGCGTTCTCTGTGAAGGCTATCCTGACTGATGCTCAGGTGCTCGATCAGGCTGCTGATGGCAAGGTTTCTGTGAAGAATCAGAAACTCACATTGATTCCTTATTATGCTTGGAATCATAGAGGAGCTAATCAGATGAATGTCTGGTTCTATCAGGATTTGCAGGTTTTGGAGAAGTTGGTCTCATCGATTCATTTTTTATTCATCGGATGACACGGAATTGATTCGGAGGTTTCCGGCTCGCAAGGTGTGGGTCTGACGGCCATTCCCGAGGGCAGTTATCCAGTGGTCATAACGAAATCGCCCCGCTTCCGTCGCTGGTTTCCGCTGCTGGTAGGCGTGCCGGGTTTCACTGGCATACGCATACATAGCGGCAACATGGCGGCAGATACGCGGGGCTGCATTCTCGTGGGTGAGAACACGATAGTGGGCAGGTTGACCTCCTCTCGTGCCACGCTGACGAAGCTCATCACCGCCATCATGGCGGCGAGCGATCAGGGCGAGTCGGTCTGGAGCACCATCGTCTGAATCTTATTGTTTACTTCACTAAAATCTTCTTGACGCCACCATTGCTCATCTTAACGATGTTGATACCCTTGGTCAGCTGGGCTTTGCGGGTACCGTTGGCGCTATAGATAGAAGTAATTTCTGCATTCTCGAGATTGTCAGAGGTATTGCTGATACCATTGGTGATGTCCTCAATCGCTTTCTTGGCAACTGCAATCGTTGTCTTGAGCTTATTGATGTCAGCATTGGAGGTATTGAAAGTACCTTTGGCAGTCTCCTGCAATGCAGTTTTGATATCGCCCAGAACAGATTCCTGATCGTTCAGCTTCTCGTTCTTGAGCAGGCTTGCAGCCTCGGTGAAGAGGGAAGTATATTCTGCATAGACATCCTTCTGGTCGGCAGAAATGAAATACCAGTCGTTGTCTATAGAAGGCTCCAGGCTTGCCGCGTATTTCTCACCGCTGACGCTGAAGTAGGCAGTTTGTGAGCCGTTTAATGTGATTTTTTTATATTTTGTGAGTTTATAGCTATTCTTTGTAGAACCTTTTACGATGGTAAAATCTGTTGCTTTTCTGTCGTCAGATACCTCTGCATGCCACTGGTGGACAGGAAATATATAGATATATTCCAAGAACAGGTGATCTTTTGTCTTGTTATCGCAAGTAAAACAACGGGTTTTATCGCCATCAATCGTCCAGACGTCTGCATTCTCGATATTTTTCACGGTAGCAGTCTTACCGGTGATAAAAGTCTTAGTAGCCACGTTGTAGATGTAAGCCTTCTGACCATTACCAACGAGTTTTACAGGTTGGAGCCAAGAGCTTTCAGCAGCAGGAGCGAAAGTTTCATTCTCGTTGCTACCATTTTCATTGCCTTCAACAGTACCATTTTCTGTGTTACCTGAAACATTCTGCGCAAGAGCAGTTGTGCCTACTGCCAGAAGGGCAGCGAGCATCATACCTTTGGCCATATTAGCCAGTGTGTAAATTTTCTTCATTTTTACTTGTTTGATTATTTATTATATTGAATACAATTTTTACCTGTACATTGAATACAATCCTTACCTGAACATAGGATATAATTCTTTCCTGAATATGGGATGCAAATCCCTTGATATGGACTATAAATCTCTGTTTACTAAGAACTTAAAGATCGTGTCATTTACTTACAGTCTGCAAATACGAAAAATACTCCCAGAGTAAATCTCCGGGAGTACTATTCACACAAAAAAACTATCTCACGATAGCGGTATACCGAAAATATCAATATACAAAATGCTTTTTTTTAAAACTTTATGCTTATTAAAGAGAAATATCTTACAAATCCCAGCCCACTGCACTGGCACCAAGTACCGCAGCAGAGCTGCCATCGAGAGTAGAGATCAAGAACTTAGCCTTGCCCCTGAAAATCTTCAATACACTCTTGTCGTAAGATTCCTTGAGAGGCTTCATCAGGAGGTCACCAGCCTTGGTAAGACCACCGAAGAATACGAATGCCTCAGGAGAGCTGAACGCAGCGAAATCAGCGCAAGCCTCACCCAGCATCTTGCCAGTGAAATCATATACTCGCTTAGCCAAAGCATCACCCTTACCAGCAGCTATGCTGACATCATAAGAAGTAATATCTTCTGGCTTCATATCGCGAAGTAAAGATGGCTCATCGCTCTTCTCGAGGAACTCACGGGCTGTGCGAGCCACACCAGTAGCAGAGCAGTAAGCCTCCAAGCATCCCTTACGGCCGCAACCGCAGAGACGACCTTCCTCGCCGCGAACCATGACGACATGGCCCAACTCGCCTGCGAAACCATCGCAGCCATAGACCATCTTGCCATCAATCACAATGCCGGAACCAACACCCGTACCGAGTGTCACGTCGATGAAATTCTTCATACCACGAGCCACACCATAGGTCATCTCGCCCAATGCAGCAGCGTTGGCATCATTGGTAAGAGCCACAGGCAGACCACCCAGCGCATCGCTGAAGAGCTTAGCCAAAGGCACTACACCATCGTGAGCCCAAGCCAAGTTAGGAGCGAACTCGATAGTTCCGCTATAGTAATTGCCGTTAGGAGCACCGATACCCATCGCCTTAATCTTATCGATACCACCCACGGTATCGATGATAGGCTGGAGAGCCTCCACGGCAGCCTTTACATAGTCATTAACATCATCATAACCACCTGTCTTGATAGCAGTAGTAGCTTTTATTTCGCCACGAGCATCTACGATGCCGAATACGGAATTGGTACCTCCCAGGTCCAAACCTATAACATATGGCTTAAGTGCATTCTCTGTCATGTTTTTCTATTTATTTAGTTAGAATTATGGTGCAAAGATATAAAAAAGTTTGTAACAAACAAAGTTTTACACGAAAAAATTACAAGATATGGCCTTTTTTTTGTAACTTTGCGCCTTGTTATGAATTTAGTGTTTCCGATTCAGATAAATATACTTGATTTCATATTCAAGGGAATTATCATAGGTGTGATCGCCTCAGCCCCGATGGGGCCTGTTGGCATCTTGTGTATCCAGCGCACTTTGAACAAGGGCCGCTGGTTTGGTTTCGTGACGGGTGTCGGTGCCGCTTTCAGCGATATCGTGTATGCACTCTTCACGGGTTTGGGAATGAGTTTCGTGATGGACATTGTCAATAATGCCCAAAACAAGTTCTATCTGCAGATTTTCGGAGGCCTTCTGCTCCTGGTGTTCGGCGTATATTGCTTCAAGAGCAATCCTACGAAGAACATGCATCAGAGTAGCAAGAAGCAGGGCACGCTTTGGCACAATGCCATCACCGCCTTCTTCGTCACGCTCTCCAATCCGCTCATCGTGTTCCTCTTCATGGCCACCTTTGCCCAGTTTGCCTTCGTAGTGCCGGATATGCCGCTGGAGATGAGCGTGGGCTATCTGAGCATCATGTTCGGAGCGCTGCTGTGGTGGTTCGGTCTCACATGGCTCATCGACAAGATCAGGGGCAAGTTTGATACCAACGGCATCCTTATTATTAATAAGGTAATAGGAAGTATCGTGATCATCTTCTCGCTCATCGCACTCGTCGGAACCGTGTTCAATCTCTATCATCTCCCGGAATTCTAAGGGAGTATGTATAATTTCTAATTTGAAATATAACATTTCTAATTTCTAATTTCTAATTAAAAAAAGATGTTTGTAGCTCAGGAATTAAAGAAGAAAAGTATAGCAGAATACCTCCTGTATATGTGGCAGGTAGAGGATATCATCCGTGCCTGCGGCTGTTCGCTCCCGGTTATCAAGAAGCACTATATCGAAAATTTTGATTTCACTCCGGAACAGAAGGAGGAGGAAATCGACTGGTTTGGCAATCTCATCCGCATGATGAATGAGGAGGGAAAGCGCGAATCGGGACATCTCAATATCAACAAGGTGCTGCTCCAGGACGTGATCGACCTGCACGGCATGCTGCTGCAGAGCACCAAGTTCCCTATCTATAATGGCGAATATTACAAGGTGCTGCCATTCATCGTGGAACTGCGCAACAGGGGCGACAAGGACGTCAACGAGATAGAAACCTGTCTGGATGCCCTCTACGGAGTGATGCTGCTCCGACTGCAGAAGAAGCCGATTACCCCGGAAACAGAGCGTGCCATCAAGGAGATAACCACCTTTGTGGGACTGCTCAGCGACTATTATATCAAGGATCGCACCGAGGGATTGAAATTTGACGACGACGACATGTAGTTATACATTATCATATATACATTTTAAAATCATATAAATCATAGATGAAAGAAATAGAAAGAAGAAGAACGTTTGCCATTATCTCTCACCCGGATGCTGGTAAGACAACATTGACCGAGAAATTCTTGCTTTTCGGTGGACAGATACAGGTGGCTGGTGCCGTAAAGAACAATAAGATACGCAAGTCTGCCACTTCCGACTGGATGGACATCGAGAAGCAGCGTGGTATCTCTGTATCTACTTCTGTGATGGAGTTTGATTATCTCCCAGACGGACAGTCTGGCGAACCATATAAGGTGAACATCCTCGATACTCCGGGTCACCAGGACTTCTGCGAGGATACCTACCGCACACTTACTGCCGTGGATTCTGCCATCATCGTGGTGGATTCTGCCAAGGGTGTGGAGGCGCAGACCCGCAAGCTGATGGAGGTGTGCCGTATGCGCAATACGCCGGTTATCATCTTCATCAACAAGATGGACCGCGAGGGTCGTGATCCGTTCGACGTGCTCGATGAGTTGGAGGAGGAACTCAAGATTTCAGTTCGTCCACTCTCATGGCCTATCGGACAGGGCGCCCGATTCAAGGGTGTGTATAATATCTACGAGCACCAGCTCAACCTCTTTACGCCTAACAAGCAGCGCGTAACCGAAAAGGTGGAGGTGGATGTGCAGTCTGAGGAGCTCGACCAGCGAGTAGGTGAGCGCGAGGCTGCCCAGTTGCGCGAGGAACTGGAACTGGTGGATGGCGTTTATCCTGAGTTTGACGTCGAGACCTATCGCTCTGCCGAGGTGGCTCCTGTGTTCTTCGGTTCTGCATTGAACAACTTCGGTGTGCAGGAACTCTTGGACTGCTTCGTTCAGATAGCTCCATCGCCAAGACCTACCAAGGCTGAGGAGCGCATGGTGGAGCCTGAGGAGCCTAAGTTTACGGGTTTCATCTTCAAGATTACTGCCAATATCGACCCTAACCACCGTTCCTGCATCGCATTCTGCAAGATTTGTTCGGGCAAGTTTGTGCGCAATCAGCCTTACTATCACGTGCGCCTCGACAAGACCGTGCGTTTCTCTTCGCCAACCCAGTTTATGGCGCAGCGCAAGAGTACCATCGACGAGGCTTATCCGGGCGATATCGTAGGTTTGCCAGACAATGGCATCTTCAAGATCGGTGATACGCTGACCGAGGGTGAGAAGATTCACTTCCGTGGTTTGCCATCCTTCTCTCCACTGCTCTTCAAGTATATCGAGAATGATGATCCGATGAAGAGCAAGCAGTTCCAGAAGGGATTGGAGCAGCTGATGAACGAGGGTGTGGCACAGTTGTTTGTCAACCAGTTTAATGGTCGCCGCATTGTGGGAACCGTGGGTCAGCTTCAGTTTGAGGTGATCCAGTATCGTCTGGAGAACGAGTATAATGCCAAGTGCCGTTGGGAGCCAGTTCACTTGCATAAGGCATGCTGGATAGAGGCCGACGACGAGAAGGAATTGGAGAGCTTCAAGAAGCGCAAGTACCAGTACATGGCGAAGGATATCGAGGGCAGGGATGTGTTCCTGGCCGATTCAGGCTATGTATTGAGCATGGCGCAGCAGGACTTCGAGCATATCAAGTTCCACTTTACTTCGGAATTCTAATAATATAAAAGGATAACTTTTTAAAGAAATAATAAGAGATGATAGATGAAATGGCAGAAAAATCGGGCGCAGTAGCCAAAATGGTAGCATGGCAGAAGGAGCATATCTCCGACCGCCAGATGACGCTTATCCTGGCTTTTGTCATCGGTCTGCTTGCCTCCGTTGCCGGATTTTTCCTGCATAGTATCGTGCACGAGATACAGATATTGCTCACTTCGGGTTTTGAGAAAAGCACCTACAATCTGCTTTTCCTCTTGTTCCCTATCGTGGGCATCTATCTTACCTCGCTCTTTATCAAGTATGTGGTGCGAGACAATATCTCTCATGGTATCACGAGAGTGCTCTATGCGATTTCTACCAAGCAGTCGAAACTCAAGGGACACAACTGCTGGTCGTCGGTAGTAGCTTCTGGTATCACCATTGGATTCGGTGGATCAGTAGGAGCCGAGGCGCCGATTGTGCTCACGGGTTCAGCTATCGGAAGTAATCTGGGACAGATATTCCGCATGGACAAGAAAACGATGATACTGCTCGTAGGATGCGGTGCGAGTGCCGCCATTGCTGGTATCTTCAAAGCCCCAATCGCAGGTCTCGTCTTCACGCTTGAGGTGCTGATGGTAGATCTCTCGATGGCTTCATTGCTGCCTATCCTCATCTCCTGTGTTACGGCTACCTGTTTCAGTTATATCCTGATGGGCGAGAAATCGCTCTTCGATTTCACGCTCACCGACCCATGGGAGCTCGACCGTGTGCCGGCGTGCATCCTGCTGGGCGTATTCTGCGGTTTCGTGAGTCTCTACTTCATGAGAACCATGTCGGCCTGCGAGGGATTCTTCGCCAAGTTGAAGCAGTATCCGTATGTCAAACTGCTCTTCGGAGGCATCATCCTGAGCAGTCTCATCTTCCTCTTCCCATCGCTCTATGGCGAGGGATATTCGGCAGTCAACATCCTGCTGAAGGGTAGAACCGAGGCCGACTGGGACATGGTGATGAGCAATTCGCTTTTCTATGGTCACAGTCAGTTGCTCGTGCTATATATCGGACTGGTAACCTTCACCAAGGTGTTTGCCACCTCAGCAACCAATGGTTCCGGCGGTTGTGGCGGAACCTTTGCTCCATCGCTTTTCATCGGCGGTTTTGCAGGCTTCTTCTTCGCCCGCATCTGGAACATCTACAAGTTAGGCGTTTATATTCCTGAGCAGAACTTTACGCTGATGGGCATGGCAGGCGTGATGACGGGCGTGATGCATGCACCGCTGACGGGCATCTTCCTGATAGCCGAACTGACAGGCGGTTACCTGCTCTTCATCCCACTGATGATCGTGTGCATCTGCTCGCTGCTTACCATCAGCATCTTCGAGAGCCACAGTATCTATGCGCTCCGACTGGCAAGGGAAGGCAAGTTGCTTACCCATCATATCGACAAGGCAGCCCTCACGCTGATGGGTATGCAGAGCGTGGTGGAGAAGGACTATCATCCGGTAAGTCCCGACCTGCCGATGGGTAAGTTGGTGTCAGAAATCAGTCGCAGCAACAATAATTTCCTTCCGGTAGTCAATCAGGCTGGCGTCTTGCTGGGCATCATCGATATCACCCGCATCCGTCACATCATCTTCCGTTCGGAACTCTACACGCGCTTCAAGGTAAAGCAGCTGATGCTCCAGCCTTCAGCCGTGCTCAGCGATCACGAACCGATGCAGGAAGTGATGAAGAAATTTGACGAAACTGATGCCGCCCAGTTGCCTGTAGTGGATGTGAACGGTGTGCTGAAGGGATATATCAGCCGTACCCGCCTTTATTCGACTTATCGCCAGATTGTGGCGGATATGTCGGCAGAGTAAAAGGGAGTTTGGAATTAGAAATTAGAAATTAGAAATAGCAAATTACTAATTAGAAATTCCCTTGACAAAGCTGCGATAATTGTAAACTTGCATTTTTTTAAAACAATAGGAAAATGGAGAAAAAAGATTTAAGAATCGTATTTATGGGAACCCCGGAGTTTGCGGTGGAATCCCTCAAGAGCCTTGTAGAAGGTGGATATAATGTGGTGGCTGTAGTAACCCAGCCCGACAAACCGGTGGGTCGTCATCAGGACACTCTTCAGCCTTCGCAGGTCAAGCAATATGCCCTCTCAAAGGGCTTGCCTGTATTGCAGCCTGTGAAGATGAAGGATCCGGAATTTGTAGAGCAGTTGCGCAGTTATCAGGCCGACCTGCAGGTGGTGGTAGCTTTCCGAATGCTGCCAGAAGTAGTATGGGATATGCCTCGCTTCGGCACCTTCAATGTGCATGCAGCCCTTCTTCCTCAGTACCGCGGTGCTGCCCCTATCAACTGGGCTGTCATCAATGGTGAGACGGAGACAGGCGTCACCACCTTCTTCCTCGACCACGACATCGATACCGGTCGCATCATCATGCAGAAGCCATTCGCCATCCCTGACGATGCTGATGTTGAGTATGTTTATGACGGACTGATGCACTTAGGCGCTGAGATAGCTGTAGAGACCATCGACCGACTGATAGCATCCGACGGAAATATCGACTCAATGCCGCAGGATGAGATGATCACGACAGACACCGTGCTTCATTCTGCTCCGAAAATTTTCAAGGATACCTGCCGTATCGATTTCAATCAGCCAGCCAAGAAGGTGTATGACTTCATTCGCGGTCTTTCGCCATATCCAGGCGCCTGGACTGAGATTCAGAAGGAAGGCGGTAAGGCGCAGGTGCTGAAAGTATTCAAGACTTCCAAAACAGGAAAGGCAGTTGCTGCTTCTTCAGAGAATGCCGCTTCTTCTGTAGTAGGAACCTTGAGAGTAGAAGGCAAGAAACTGCAAATAGCCTGTGCAGACGAATGGCTCCAGCTCGACACAATACAGATTAGTGGCAAAAAGAGAATGGAAGCCCGTGATTTCCTCAACGGAATGAGAGATATCGAGCAGTACAGAAGTATTTAATAATAAAGGAGAATAAAAATGACTCAACAGGAAGATATTAAGAATGCAATAGAATGCATGCGCAAGGGTGGAGTGATTCTCTATCCTACAGATACCGTTTGGGGGTTAGGTTGCGACGCTACTAACCCAGAGGCAGTGGCAAAGGTTTACAAAATAAAGCAGCGCGACGACAGTAAGGCGCTTATCTGTCTGGTGGATAGTGCTGACCGTATGGCGCGTTATTTCCGCAATGTGCCTCAGGTGGCTTGGGATTTCATCGATGCAGCCATGCCTGTGAAGCCAACTACCATCATCCTCGATGATGCTACGGGTGTAGCCAATAATCTGGTGGCAGAGGATGGCAGTCTTGCTATGCGAGTAACTTTCGAGTCTTTCAGCAAGGAACTCTGTTATCGCTTCCAGAAGCCTATTGTGAGCACCAGTGCCAATCTGAGTGGCGAGCCTGCAGCGCAGAACTATCGTGATATTGCCCCAGAATTGCTGGAGCAAGTAGATTATGTTTGCTGGACCCGTCGCCAGGAGCATAAGCCTCACACACCATCCAGCATCGTGAAGATAGCCAAGAATGGAGAGGTGACGATTATCCGATAAAGTTAATCTTCAAAGAAACGAAAAAGAGGATGTGTTATGAACTTATGACACACCCTCTCTTTTCTATTAAATATTTATTTTTTCGGGAATCCCTTTACTTTCGGTTTCCCTTTTCGTTTTCGTTCTGCAAATCCTGCTTTTCCGAAGAATCCTCATTTTCCAGATATTCTTCTTCCGTTATCTCTTCTTCCAATATGTCCTCTTCATTCGTCACTTCTTCGTCCAACATTTCCCCTTCATCTTCCTCCTCCTTTTCCTT
>ERZ1035070.495-NODE-495-length-12194-cov-11.904687_pt1 | contig 12194 bp, 8 predicted proteins | sample MGYA00520603_ERZ1035070 | MGnify/ENA primary metagenome ERZ1035070 (study PRJEB33766, sample SAMN09781695) | gut metagenome | biome: gut microbiome | host: Homo sapiens | place: Madagascar | study: EMG produced TPA metagenomics assembly of the PRJNA485056 data set... | reverse complement strand
CAAAAAAAAATTGATTGTCTCCCGACAACCAATCTTTTATTAACCTTAATAATCTAATACCATGAAAAACACGCTGCAAAGGTACAAAGAAAAATTGTAACTAGCAGCGGTTTATATCGAAAATCTTTTTTGATTTAACTCTCCTTAAAAGTTTTACCATTCCAATTAAGTTTTCTTTGCAGTTTTATGGCATTGACCGTTTTCTTGTCATCTGCCGAAAGCAATGGCAGGGCAAGACGAATCACCAAGCCATCCTCATGCTGCAACAACATGGCGCTCACCATCCTAGGCTCCACCATCTGTTTCAGTTCTGTGAAGCGAGCATCGGTCATCGTATCTGGCTTCTGAATCAATGATTCCGCCAATGCCTGAAGATTCATCTCCAAGGGCAATCGCTGCCAGTTCTGGTCATAGAGATAAAGTTCGCTCTCCTTCTCGGGCAAGCTAAAAGTCTTGACCAGACAGATGACGGAATCCCCATTCTCCACGGGCAGTTTCTTCATCTGCAATGTAGCGACCTTGCTCATTCTTATCTGCAAGAAGTCTGTTGTCAGCGTATCCATCACGCTCACATCATTCAAGGCGTTCTTTACCTCAGCCTTCACGCCCATCTCCTGCAACTCTGCAAATTCCAGTCGCTGGTTCTTCGGCAGATAAGGCATCACCTCATCTGGCATAGACACCAACAAGTCCTTCATCGACTTGGCATCAGCCGATTGCGGCAGCACCGTCATGGCTGCCAGCAACAATGTATATATTATCTTCTTCATTTTACCTTCCTTATTGATTACAGCGGACAAAGGTACAGCAAATATTTGAGAATACAAAATAAAAAGAGGAGAAAGTTCTCTTCACGAGAACCTTCCCCTCAAATTATCTAATTTTTTAATCGTATGGTTTGAAATATTATTACTCCTCTACCGCAGCCTGCGCCGCCGCCAAGCGAGCGATAGGCACGCGGAATGGAGAGCAGCTCACGTAGTTCAAGCCCACCTTGTGGCAGAACTTAACTGATGATGGCTCACCACCATGCTCACCGCAGATACCGCACTTCAACTCAGGACGAGTGCCACGACCCTTCTTCACTGCCATCTCTACGAGCTGACCTACACCTGTCTGGTCGAGAACCTGGAATGGGTCTACATTCAAGATTTTCTTCTCCAAGTATACAGGCAAGAAGCTAGCGATGTCATCACGGCTATAGCCGAATGTCATCTGAGTCAAGTCGTTGGTACCGAAGCTGAAGTACTCAGCCTTCTTGGCGATATAATCGGCAGTCAGGGCAGCACGAGGGATCTCAATCATCGTACCCACCTTGAATGGAATCTCCACGCCTTCCTTCTCGAAGAGCTCCTTGGCAGTAGAGCGAATCACCTGCTCCTGCATATCAAACTCATTGACGATACCGATGAGAGGCACCATGATCTCTGGCTGAGGATCAAAGCCTTCCTTCTTCAGTTCGATGGCTGCACCGAGGATAGCCTTGGTCTGCATCGCTGTTATCTCAGGATAAGTATTGCCCAGACGGCAACCACGATGACCCAACATTGGGTTAGCCTCGCTCAGAGAGTTCACACGCTTCTGGATTTCCTCTACCGAGATACCCATTTCATCAGCCATGGTCTGCTGACCAGCCAAATCGTGAGGTACAAACTCGTGGAGAGGTGGGTCGAGCAAACGAACGTTTACTGGATGACCATCCATCGCCTTCAAGATGCCATAGAAGTCCTGCTTCTGATATGGCAAGAGTTTCTCCAAAGCCTTCTCTCTACCCTCCTTGGTATCAGAGAGAATCATCTCACGCATCGCCTTGATCTTCTCGTTCTCAAAGAACATGTGCTCGGTACGGCAGAGACCGATACCCACAGCACCGAAGTTGCGAGCCACCTCAGCATCGTGAGGAGTATCTGCATTGGTGCGAACCACGAGCTTAGTATATTTGTTGCAGAGATTCATCAGCTCTGCGAAGTCGCCTGTCACCTCGGCTGGCTTGGTCTCAACCTCACCCTGGTAAACCTCACCAGTAGAACCATTCAGAGAGATATAGTCGCCCTCATGGAGCACTACACCGTCTATCTCTACAGTGCGAGCCTTGTAGTCCACATTGATGGCGCCAGCACCTGATACACAGCACTTACCCATGCCACGAGCCACTACGGCAGCGTGAGAAGTCATACCACCACGAGCGGTCAAGATACCCTCGGCAGCATTCATACCAGCCAAGTCCTCTGGGCTAGTCTCGATACGTACCATCACTACTCTGTGACCATTCTCATGCCACTTCTCTGCATCGTCAGCGAAGAACACGATCTGTCCGCTTGCTGCACCTGGAGAAGCAGGCAAACCACGAGTCAACACCTTAGCCTGCATCTGGGCAGCCTTGTCGAATACTGGGTGCAAGAGTTCATCCAGCTTGTTTGGCTCACAGCGCAAGAGCGCAGTCTTCTCGTCTATCTCGCCCTCATGCAGCAAGTCCATGGCTATCTTCACCATCGCAGTACCCGTGCGCTTACCGTTACGAGTCTGGAGGAACCAGAGGTGACCCTCCTGTACGGTGAACTCCATATCCTGCATGTCATGATAGTGGTGCTCCAACTTATCCTGGAGGGCATTGAGCTGAGCATAGATCTCAGGCATAGCCTCCTCCATAGATGGATACTTAGTGGCACGAGTCTCCTCGTCGATGCCCTGGAGCTTAGCCCAGCGGAGCGATCCTTCCTTAGTAATCTGCTGTGGAGTGCGGATACCAGCTACCACGTCCTCGCCCTGAGCATTCACGAGATACTCACCATTGAAGAGGTTCTCGCCAGTAGCTGCGTCACGGCTGAAGCATACACCTGTGGCAGAAGTATTGCCCATGTTACCAAATACCATCGCCATCACAGATACGGCAGTACCCCACTCTGCAGGGATGCCTTCCATCTTGCGATAGAGGATGGCACGCTCGTTCATCCAACTGTCGAACACGGCGCAAATAGCACCCCAGAGCTGATCCATAGGATTGTCAGGGAAGTCCTTGCCAGTCTGATGCTTGATGGCAGCCTTGAATGCAGTAACGAGCTGCTTCAGCTCATCCACGTTCATCTCATTATCTAGGGTGATGCCACGCTGCTTCTTCACGTCCATAATGATAGCCTCGAATGGGTCGATGTCTTCCTTGTTCACAGGCTTCATACCGAGCACCACGTCGCCATACATCTGTACGAATCGGCGATAGCTATCGTATGCAAAGCGCTCATTGCCGGTCTTGCGAGCCAAGCCCTCCACTACCTCGTCATTCAGACCTAGGTTGAGGATGGTATCCATCATACCTGGCATAGATGCACGGGCACCAGAGCGAACGCTGACCAAGAGAGGATTTTCCACATCTCCAAACTTTGAGTTCATCAAAGTCTCAATATGTTTTACGGCGTTAGTTACTTCTGTCTGGAGAAGAGCAACTACATCGTCCTTGCCCTTCTCAAAGTATTCATTGCATACATCTGTAGTGATGGTAAAACCTGGAGGCACTGGCACACCGATGAGATTCATCTCTGCCAAGTTAGCACCCTTACCACCGAGCAAGTTGCGCATGTCAGCCTTGCCTTCTGCCTTTCCGTTACCGAAAGTGTAAACTCTTTTTTCTGTCATATTTGTTATAGGTCAAAAATATTATTATCAGTTATTGTTTGTATGTTTCTAAGTTATGTCTCTTCGCTAATGCTAGGATTCATGTTGCAAATATACAGAAAATATTCGAAACCGCCAAACTTTTATACGCTTTTTTGCTATCTCTACATTACATTTTATATTGTTGTCGCACACACGCCGAATATTTTAACAATCTACTACTTTTATACTACAAAATGCGTCAATCAAGAAATACTGGGAGGGCAGGTTTATTACCTGTCCAATAGCCAGAACACCCCATAACTCATATATAATAAGGTACGCACGAGAAAATAATTCCAAAAACATTTCGAGGGTTCACAAAAAAGTAGTATCTTTGCAGCCATAAAGAAATACAAAACATTATTATGGCAAGAAAACGTAAACCATTACCATTGTTGGAGAATATCACCATCGAGGCTGTAGCAGCCGAGGGCAAGTGCATCACTCGCGTGGATGACCAGGTCATCTTCGTGCCTTTCTGCGTGCCTGGCGATGTGGTAGACCTTCAGGTAGTTAAGAAGAAACATAAGTATTGCGAGGCGAAGGTGGTTCGCTTCATCAAGAAGAGCGAGGTGCGCCAGGAGCCTATGTGCGAGCACTTCGGCATCTGCGGCGGCTGCAAGTGGCAGAACCTGCCTTACGAGGAGCAAATCAAGGCAAAGCAGAAGCAGGTGGAAGACCAGCTCACCCGTATCGGCAAGATAGAATTGCCTGAGTTCCGCCCTATCATGGGCAGCGTGAAGACCCAGGAGTATCGCAACAAGATAGAGTTTGGTTGCTCCAACAAGCGTTGGTTCACCTCTGAGGAGCTGGCAGCCCTGCCTAAGAAAGAGGAAGACACCGTATCTAGCCTCAAGGAGCGCCATGCCCAGAATGCCATCGGCTTCCATATCACGGGTGCCTTCGACAAGATTTACCCTATCAAGAAATGCTGGCTGATGGACGATCTCTGCAACCAGATTCGCAACTTCGTATTTGAATACGCTGATGCTCACGACTATACCTTCTACGACCTGCGTGAACAGCACGGATTGCTGCGCGATATGATGATACGCAATAGCAATACGGGCGAATGGATGCTCGTGTTCCAGTTCCACTACGATGAGGAGGGTGATGAGCAGAAGGCTCAGGAACTGATGCAGCAGGTAGCCGACAAGTTCCCTCAGATCACCTCCCTGATGTATGTGGACAATCAGAAGGGCAACGACACCTTCAATGACTTGGAGCTCAGCCTCTTCAAGGGCAATGACCACATCTTCGAGTTGATGGAAGACCTGCGCTTCAAGGTAGGACCAAAGAGTTTCTACCAGACCAATACCGAGCAGGCTTACCACCTCTACTGCGTGGCTCGCGAGTTTGCCAATCTCACTGGCAATGAGCTGGTTTACGACCTCTACACCGGGACAGGAACCATCGCCAACTTCGTGGCTCACAAGGCCAAGAAGGTCATCGGTATCGAGTACGTGCCAGAGGCCATCGAGGATGCCAAGGTCAACTCTCAGGTCAACAACATCGAGAACACCCTCTTCTATGCAGGCGACATGAAGGACATCCTGACCAATGACTTCATCAAGCAGCATGGTCGCCCAGACGTCATCATCACCGACCCTCCACGTGCCGGTATGCACCCAGACGTGATCAAGGTCATCTTGAATGCCGCTCCTAAGCGCATCGTCTACGTAAGCTGCAACCCAGCCACCCAGGCTCGCGACCTGCAGTTGATGGACGACTACTACCAGGTAGCCGCTGTACAGCCAGTGGATATGTTCCCTCATACCCCACACGTAGAGAACGTTGTCTTGCTCGAAAAGCGCAGCGATGCCGACATCAAGCAGAAGCTAAAGGAACGCCGAGAGCGCGAGAAGGCTATCGCCGAGGCCAAGGCTGCAAAGGAAGCAGAGAAACTAGCACAGGATGCAGAATCTAAATAAATAACCTAGAATAAAAAAAGATGAAAAAAGCAATCATCATGGCGCTCATGGCTGCGGCAGTGACCACAGCCGGCGCACAAAAGAAGCAAACCATCGAATTGCCTTCATGGTTGAGCAATGTGAAGCTGTCGGGCTACGGCTTGCTCCAGTATCAGTACAGCGGACAGAAGGATGCAGAGTCCAACTCATTCAATGTTCGCATGGGACGTATCGCCTTGGAAGGTCGCATCGCCCAGGACTTCTACTGGAAGGCGCAGGTGCAGTTTAATGGCAACACTTCTACCCTGGGCAATAGCCCTAGAATGGTAGACCTCTTTGCAGAGTGGCAGAAGTACAGCTACTTCAAGGTGAAGATAGGTCAGTTTAAGAATCCATTCACCTTCGAAAATCCGATGAACCCTATCGACCAGGGCTTCATGGGCTATGCGCAGAACGTGAACAAGCTGGCAGGTTTCAGCGACCGCTCAGGCGAGCATGCCTCCAATGGTCGTGACATCGGTTTGCAATTGCAGGGCGACTTCCTGAAGAACGCCAATGGCCGCAACCTCTTGCACTATCAGATAGGCGTATTCAACGGTCAGGGCATCAACACCAAGGACGTTGACAATCAGAAGAATGTCATCGGTGGCATCTGGGTAATGCCTATCCAGGGTATGCGCATCGGAGCCTTCGGCTGGACAGGTTCTTACGCAAGAAAGGGAACATGGACCGACGAGCATGATGCCTCCTATACTGCCGACATTCAGGAACGCTCTGGCGTTCGCAAGCTCAGCCAAAACCGCTATGCCTTCTCATTCGAATACAAGCAGGATGGCTGGACCGTTCGCTCCGAATATATCCACTCCACAGGAAAGGCATTCGCAAAGAGCATCAACAACTTCAATGATGCAGATGCCAAGAATTGCAACCTGAATGAGAAGATTGGCAATAAGGCTCAGGGCGTATACGGTCTCGTCATTGCTCCTTTAGCTAAATTACCAAAGGGCAACAAGATAGACATCAAGGCTCGTTACGACATGTATCAGCCTAATGGCAAGACAGACATGATGAAGACCCAGTATGAGGCAGGTTTCAACTTCCACATCGGCAAGAACTTCACCATCCTTACCGAGTATGCCCTCGTCAATGACCGCACCCTCGCTAAGCACAATTACTCAATGGCAGATGCAGAAGTCTGCTTCCGCTTCTAAATATCCCCCACCAAAAATAGGAGATAAACACCCATTCCTGAGTGCTTATCTCCTATTTTTTATTCTTGATCCACTATCTAGGAACTTTATTTTAAGAACTTACAATTCAGATACATGGCGCGACGGGCAATCTCCGCATCTAGGATCTCGTAGATGCTTTGGCTGAAGGGAGATGCTGGTGCTCGTGGGCAAGGGAGGCATCTACAAGACCACCCTGCTGGGCTCCATCCTGCCTCCATGCCTAGCCGACTATTATGCCAACGACAGCACGGGCAACTATCTGGACAAGGACATGCAGGAGGCCCATGCCTGCAAGGGTCACATCTGCCTGGACGAGTTTGAGACCACCTACGGCAAGAACCTGAGCGCCTTCAAGAGCAATATGACCAAGGAGAGCTTTTCCTTTCGCCGCCCCTACGATAAGTTTCGCTCGGAGCTGATGCATCGGAGCTCGCTGAGCGGCACGAGCAATGAGCAGCACATCATCACCGACGTGGAGAACTGCCGATACTCGCACCCTAGCCCAGAAGATAACGATGGAGGAGCTGCTCAAGAGCATCTGCCTCGACTTCCCCGATGCCGTAATCCTGGGCCACAGAGACCTGCCGGGCGTCCACAAGGAGTGTCCTTGCTTTGACACCAAGGCATGGCTCAAGGAAACAGACTTCCACATCTAGAATATAAAAAAAGAGTGTTCTGCCACAAAAACATGCAGAACACTCTTTTTTTTCTTTTGCCATATATAAATAAGGTGAAGCCCCCATCAGAACGAATAAGAGAAACCGATGGAGAGAAACTCCTTCAGCTGCCAGTAGCTATCGCCATCCTCTCGCGCCGCTCCGTCATCAAATCGAGGATAGACGAAGAGATTGCTGGAGATGTAGCGATTGAACTGGAAGGTGAGCGTATTCTCCCACTCTATCTCAGCTCGCTTATAGGTGGTGTAGCCCCAGAGACGGGTCTTCCACTTGATGTTCTCTGCTATCTGCCATGCCAGGTCGAAGGTACACTCCGAACCGTAGTCGGTCATGCCGTGCTTGCCTTCGTCCAATCCATATCGGGTGGCCAAAGCCTCTCTGCCCACGTACTTCCAGTTGAGAGCCAAAGGAGCCAAGTGGGCACTACCCTTCAGCTTGTGGTCCAGCCAATCCACGGTGTAATCCATACCGACGGAGAGGTTGAGATTGAATGGTGAGAAGAAGTCGGAATATACCGTCTTGTCATTGCTCTTATAGCCATGGGCAAACTGGGTCTGCGCCACCATCTGCACAGTATAATACCACTTCTTGGTGGCCTGAAGTCCGAGCTTGCTGGTGTATCGGATCAAGTCATCGGATGTCTTGAGCGTATGCACGGAGTCGCCCTTGCTGGTCTGATAGCCCAGGCGCAGCTCCAACTTGTTCTCCCACTTCACCTTCTGCTTGTTGTTGTAATTGGCCTGCATGGTGAGGCGGCCCAGCATCGAATAGTTGCTCTCGCCACCCTTGTACCAGTTGCCCGACACATAGTTCTGCAAGAACTGGAGGTAGTAATCGCCACCGATGGTCCAGAAATTAGGACGGGTGATGATGAAGTCCATCGGAGCGGCATCAGGCTCTATCGCCTTGGGAGCCACCTGGTCCACGATGCCAGAATGATTCTTCTTGGGCTTGGACTGGGCTGCGATAGGCGCCCCCACCTGCTTGAGATGCGACTCCGTATCCCTGACCAAGTCGGGGCGGTTGAGGTAAACATGCATCAGGGCAGCATCGAGCGATGAGCCCAAGGCATCCACAGAGTCAGTCTCCTGATTGAGGCGCAAGAAGCGATGGCCCGGACCCTGATAGAAGGTGAGCGGCGTGAAGAGCATGGAGTATCGGCTATCGTTAGCCTCCAGCTGGAGCGAGTCGGCACGCAGGCGTGCAAGAGCCAGCGAGTCGGTATATTTCTTCATCAGTTCAGATTCCATCTGCAAGAGATTATCCTTCTGTACCCTCTTGTGAGAACGCTGAGCAGTAGCTGTCCCCAAGCCTGCAACAAGTGCAAAAATGAGTAATCCTATTCTTATTTTCATACCTTTATTCATATTTTTGGGCACAAAGGTAATAAATAATTCATAAATCTCCATGCTTTATTTGAAATATTTTGGCTATTTCACAAATTTATCGTAACTTTGCAGCCAAATTATTCTAATTTAAAATATAAACATCGTGGCTGAAACAAAGTACATCTTCGTTACTGGTGGTGTGGTTTCTTCATTGGGAAAAGGAATCATCTCTTCATCCATCGGCAAGCTTCTGCAAGCCAGAGGCTACAACATTACAATTCAAAAGTTTGACCCATACATCAACATCGACCCGGGCACACTGAACCCCTATGAACATGGTGAGTGCTACGTGACAGTGGACGGTATGGAGACAGACCTCGACCTCGGTCACTACGAGAGATTCACAGGTATTCAGACAACAAAGGCAAATTCCCTCACTACAGGTCGTATCTACAAAGCTGTCATCGACAAGGAGCGCCGTGGCGACTATCTCGGCAAGACTATCCAGGTGGTGCCTCACATCACCGACGAGATCAAGCGCAACGTAAAATTGCTGGGACAGAAGTATCACTACGACTTCGTCATCACCGAGATAGGTGGTACCATCGGCGACATCGAGAGTGCCCCTTTCATGGAGGCCATCCGCCAGTTGAAGTGGGAATTGGGCAAGAACGCCATCAACGTACACCTCACCTACATCCCTTATCTCAAGGCAGCAGGTGAATTGAAGACCAAGCCTACCCAGCACTCCGTCAAGGAACTGCAGAGCGTGGGCATTCAGCCAGACATCCTCATCCTCCGCACCGAGAAGCACCTGGAGCAGGGCATCCTGAAGAAGGTGGCTAGCTTCTGTAACGTGGACCTGGACTGCGTGATCCAGAGCGAGGACCTGCCTAGCATCTACGAGGTGCCAGTCAACATGCAGAACCAGGGACTGGACACCGCCATCCTGCGCAAGATGGGCGAACCTATCGGCGAGACCCCTGCCCTGGGACCTTGGAAGGCATTCCTGGACCGCAGAAACAAGGCGACAGAGACCGTCAACATCGGACTGGTGGGCAAGTATGACCTCCAGGATGCCTACAAGAGCATCCGCGAGAGCCTCTCACATGCAGGTACCTATAATGACCATAAGGTGAAGATCACCTTCATCAACTCAGAATACCTCACAGAGGACAACGTGGCTGAGCAGCTCAAGGACCAGGACGGTATCGTGATCTGCCCAGGATTCGGACAGCGTGGCATCGAGGGCAAGATCATCGCAGCCCACTACACCCGCACCCACGACATCCCTACCTTCGGCATCTGCCTGGGTATGCAGATGATGGTCATCGAGTTTGCCCGCAACATATTGGGCTACAAGGATGCCAACTCCCGCGAGATGGACGAGAAGACTCCACACAACGTGATAGACATCATGGAGGAACAGAAGAACATCTCCAATATGGGAGGCACCATGCGCTTGGGCGCTTACGAGTGCATACTGAAGCAGGGCAGCCGCGTGTTCAACATCTATAAGAAGGAACACATACAGGAGCGCCATCGCCATCGCTATGAATTCAACAACGAGTTCCAGATGGAATACGAGAAGAACGGCATGATGTGCGTGGGTCGCAACCCAGAGAGCGACTTGGTGGAAATCGTGGAGATACCAGGCTTGAAATGGTACATCGGTACACAGTATCACCCAGAGTACCAGAGCACGGTATTGAAGCCACACCCACTGTTCGTGGACTTCGTGAAGACTGCCATTGCCAACAAGAAATAAGGCAAGAGAGCGGTCTTGGGACCAGAGAGAAATAACAAAAATAACAATAAATGAATAAAAACAACATTATCGGTTTCCTCCTGATTGCCGTCGTGCTGATAGGTTTCAGCTGGTATTCTCAGCCTTCTGCGGAAGAACAGAGAGCGGCATTCGTTCAGGACTCCATCGCCAAGGCTAAGCACGCCGAGATGGAAAAAGCCAATCAGGCTGCCGCTGCTAAGCGCCAGGCTGATGCCAAGGCTAAGATTGAGACTGACTCTACCGCCCTATTCTATTCGGCACTGAAGGGACAGGCTCAGAAAGTGGTATTGAAAAACGACAAAGTGGAGTTGACTCTCAACACCAAGGGTGGTACAGTGGAAAAGGCTGTCATCAAGGGATATGTGGGTCATAACATCAAGGTAAAGGACGGTTCGGCCGACGCTAAGGACGTAACCCTCTTTGATGGTGCCGACCAGAGCCTCAAGTTCATGCTCGAGGCTAAGGAAGCCAACATCATCACCAGCGACCTCTACTTCACTCCTTCCAACGTGACCGACTCTACCGTTACCATGACGGCAGTGGCTGGTGAGGGCAAGACGCTCAGCATGACCTATACACTGGGCAAGGACTATATGCTCCACATGAGCCTCCAGGCTCAGGGCATGGCTGGCCTCTTCTCGCCTAACTACAGCAAGATGGACGTGGACTGGAGCGACAAGGCTCGACAGCAGGAGCGCGGCTTCATGTTTGAGAACCGCTACACCACCTTGACCTATCACGACGCGGAGGGCGGCACAGACCACCTGAACGAGGGCAGCGAGAAAATCGATGAGAAGATAGACGAGACCATCGACTGGGTATCGTTCAAGAACCAGTTCTTCTCTGCCATCATCGTGGCTAAGGACAATTTCGACAAGGATGCCCTCATGACTTCGGTACCTCAGGAGAAGGGCTCTGGCTATCTGAAGCAGTTCCAGGCTAAGATGAAGACTGGCTTCGACCCTACGGGCAAGAAGGCATCTGAGTTTGAGTTCTACTTTGGTCCTAACGACTTCCAGATACTCAAGAACACCGAGAAGGAAAGCACCTTCGGCAAGGAGTTGGAGTTCCAAAAGCTGGTATACCTGGGATGGCCTATCATCCGCTGGATCAACCGCTTCTTCACCCTCTACGTCTTCGACTGGCTGAGCAAGATTTTCCCTATGGGTATCGTATTGATTCTCATCACGCTCCTCCTGAAGCTCATCACCTATCCTATGGTGAAGAAGAGCTATATGAGCAGTGCCAAGATGAGAGTATTGAAGCCAAAGCTCGAGGCTGCCACCGCTCAGTATAACAAGCCTGAGGACCAGATGCAGAAGCAGCAGGCGATGATGCAGGAGTATGCCAAGTATGGCGTAAGCCCACTCTCTGGTTGCATCCCTATGCTGATCCAGATGCCTGTATGGGTGGCTATGTTCAACTTCGTGCCTAATGCCATCCAGCTGCGTGGTGAGCACTTCCTCTGGATGAGCGACTTGAGCACCTACGACCCTATCTTCGAATGGAATACTAACATCTGGTTGATAGGCGACCACTTGAGTTTGACCTGTATCCTCTTCTGTGTAGCCAACCTCCTGTACTCTTGGATGACCATGCGCCAGCAG
>ERZ1035070.490-NODE-490-length-12237-cov-5.227056_pt1 | contig 12237 bp, 9 predicted proteins | sample MGYA00520603_ERZ1035070 | MGnify/ENA primary metagenome ERZ1035070 (study PRJEB33766, sample SAMN09781695) | gut metagenome | biome: gut microbiome | host: Homo sapiens | place: Madagascar | study: EMG produced TPA metagenomics assembly of the PRJNA485056 data set... | reverse complement strand
GCATTATAACTGCTCTCAAAGCCTGTTGAAACATAAAGCATGCTCATTCCTGCCTTAACTGCTGCCACAGCCGCCTCATCCTGTGTACATACCTTATTAAGAGATGCGTCTGATAAATCATCTGTAATCAAAAGGCCATTAAAGCCCATGGTAGTTCTCATATAGTTTACGGCACCTGCTGATGTAGAGCATGGCGTGGTTTCCTCTCCTGTCACACTCTGGCAAATCACATTTCCCATCATGACTGCCGGAACACCTGCTTCAATTGCCTTCTGATATGGCACAAAATCAGATGCCTCAAGATCCTCCAGCTTATCTGTCATCCAGAGCATTCCTGTTGCTGAATCTGTAGTAGCCTTTCCTTTTCCGGGAAAGCTCTTTGCTACAGAATTGATTCCTGCACCATTATAGCTGCTTACCTGTGCTGCAACACAGTCACCTACAGTCGCTGACTCGCTGCCAAATGCATATGTATCGTTATCTGCATTATCACCATATGCTATATCCGCTGTCGGCCCAAAATTCATATTAAGGCCATTGGTAGCCATATATGAGCCTATCTTTCCTGCACTGCTGCCCGCTGCGTCAGCATCTCCAAGCTGCGATGGTGCCTGCTGTGCCTCATATCCATTAGCTGAAGCAAGAGGAAGTCTTTCTCCACCTTCTTCATCAATTGCAAGAAACAGATTCACGCCCAGTCGCTCCTGCGAAAATGACTGCAGACTGCTCATCATCTTTGTAACTGCAGCCTCACCTGAGAAATTCTCCTGTCTGAAAACAAAACCACCAAGAGGATATGTACCAATAGCTGCCTTTGTCTTGTTACCAGCCTGAGTGAACTGTGATACACCTGTAATCTCCTCAGGTCTCGTAATGAATAGCTGGGCTACCTTTTCCTCTGTTGTCATAGAAGATAGCTTTGTCTTGACAGAATCTGACGGAGTAAATGCCGGTGCTGCCTGCTGTCCATCAGCTTGTACCTGCTGAGTTCCATCCGTCTCCTGAGTGGGATTCTGTGTCTCCTGCTGGCTTTCTGTTATTTTCTTATTCGCATTATTCCCCGGCATCACAAAATGCACTGCTCCAAATACCAGCACAACTATCAGTGCAATTACTTCTATTGTGATGAGGTACTTATCTCCATTTTGTCTGAAGTTCATATTTAATCCCCAAAATTTGTATTTGTTAAATCGTTATTAGGTCCGCTTACTTTTCCTGATAATGCACTGCTGTATTCGTTTACAGTTGCACTAGGAGTATAGCCTGTCTCACCTTCAAGGAACTGATGCACTCCTGTAGCCATGTCTGCAAGTGTAGTAGGCACCTCAACCCATGCACCATCAACCTTTCCACCATAGAACACCTGTGGATATGCTGTAGAATCCTCTACTGTATAGTCTGCAAGATTTTTAAATACTGAAAGAATCTCATCAGTATTATAGTTAGTATTGACATGTCCAATCAGATCTGATACCATCTTAATCTTTGCCGCTGTATTCATCTGCTTAGCTGATTCAAAAACCTTGAACAGCACTGTTCTCTGTCTTTCAGCACGCTTATAATCTCCTCCTGCTGTATAACGTATTCTGGAATACGCAACTGCCTGAGTTCCATCAAGAGTATATGTGCCGGCTGAATCAATATGGGATGAGCTTGTTCCACGAACCTTATTGACCTCATCAATATATCCGTTTATCACCTTTGCCTCAGAAGCATCGATATCCTGTACTATACCTCCAACCTCATCTATAATCTCACCGACTGTATTGAAATTGACTGTGACATAATTTTTTATGTCTAAGTCCAGATTCTTGTTAAGTGTATCCACTGCAAGCTCCGGTCCACCAAACGCATGTGCATGTGTCACCTTCTGGTATCCATGACCATCAATATTCATCATACAGTCTCTGAAAATAGATACCATGCGGATTTTCTTAGCATCATGATCAACCCTGACTACCATAATGGAATCTGAACGCGTTCCTTTGTCCAGCTGATCAGAGCGGCTGTCAACACCAAATAGCGCAAACTCCTCTATACCTGATTTGTCTGCAGTGCTGTCATCCCCAGCCTGTGTATCAGCATTTGCCTTAACTGCCTCTGTACCTGGTTTTATGCCTTTATTTTCTTTATTACTGACATTACTGCTGTTAATCTTTACAAGTACTATTGCTATAATAGCAACAAGTACAATAATTACTGCCGTAATAATTATATTTTTCTTTTTTTTCATCTGCACTATTCTCCGTCATTCATCTATGTCTGTGCCTGTTACTTTTCGTCCTCATCCCTGCCATAATAATTGCCATAGTAATTACCATAGTAGTTTCCATAATAATGACCATACTTAGACTCTTCAAATTTACACTTATTGAGCACTGCTCCTAATATCTTGACTCCCGAGTCCTCAAGCGTGCGCTTTGTATTGATGATTGCACGGCTGCTTGTGACATTCTGTGCTGCAACTATTACAGCTCCGTCTACATTCTTTCCAACTACGGCCGCATCAATCGCAGCTCCTGTAGGAGGTGTATCGACAAGCACGTAATCAAAATTTTTCTCTCCAAACTCGATAAGCTCTCTAAACTCTTCTGTCTCAAGAAGCTCTGTAGGATTTGGTACCTCATGTCCTGCAAAAAGAATGAACACACCCTTGATATTTGTCGCATATATCACTTTGTCCAAAGATACCTGACCTGAGAGATAATGTGAGAGTCCGTATATCTTTCCACCGCTCTCCACTTTCGCTCTGAGTCGTCCTACAAGGACTGACTTACGCATATCGGTATCTACTACAAGGACTGACTTCTTAGAGTCCGCCATCGAACGAGCCAGATCCATAACTACGGTTGTCTTTCCCTCATTTGGCACGCTGCTGGTAAAGAGGATGGACTTCACGCCCTTTCCACTAAAGCTGATGCTTGTTTTAAGAGCTCGAAGAGACTCCTTCATTGTATAGCTCTGGTCTTTTATCTGATTAATAACTACTGTTTCCATTAAACTGCCCTCTTCTTACTCTTGCTATCGTCTGATTTAGATGATCGAGTTTTCTTCTTTTTTCTTCTCTTTGTCTTGGCTCCATCATACTCTGTCTCATCAACAGGAAGTGATGCAAGCACCTTGAGGCCTGTTCTGGTCTCCATATCATCTGCATTGGAAATTGTATCGTCAAGCATGTATCCAAGTACAACTATGCCGGCAGCAAGAAACAGTCCGAGTACAGCTCCTATAACTGTATTCTTAAGGATATTATTATTTACCGGTGTCTTTGAAGCATATGCTGTCTGGATAATCTTTGGCTGTGACTGATCCATATTGTCAGCTATATACTGTGATGAAACCTTTGCAATCTCATCTGCCACTGTTTTTGAAGCTTCTAAATCAGTGTCTGTAACCACAATCTTGAGCACACGTGTATCTGTCGGATTCTCTATCGAAACCCTCTTGCTAAGCTGCTCGTATGTCTCGTCCATATCCAGATTGTCGATTACCTGTGATAAAACTGTCCTGCCTGTGATAACGTACTCATAGTCGTTTGTCAGACTCGAACCTACCTGAATATCAGCCAGACTGGTGATGGAAGTAGACTTGGTCAGTACATACATCTCTGCAGATGCCTCATACTCAGGTACAAAAGTAATCTTGGAGTATAATCCAAATACTGCTGCAAGAAGCACCATTGATGCCACAAGTGCCTTCCAATGCTTCACTAATTCGTGAAACAGCGCTACTAAATCGATTTCAATTTCCTGATCTCTTATTGGTTCGTTGTTTTCCATTTTCCTACCCTTTACATATTGTAACATTATTTTTCGGTTTAATCCTATGTTATATTACTACACTTCATTTCTTTTGTCTATTTTTAGAAGTCACAAAAAAAATATTAAGAATATGTCATATTTTGTAAATAATTATGCAATATAATAGAAAAGTGCCGTTTCCGGCACTTTTCTTTGTTGTACTTTCATTTGCTATATTTTATTTGTTCCTGTTCTATTGTTACTGTTCTAGTTCTGCTGTGGCTGTTCTGATGGTTCAGTCGGTGCCACCGGCTGTGGTTGTGGTTTTGAATTTACTGTAACGGTTATTGAACTGCTTGCGCTATTCCAGCCTGCCATTTCACCTGCTATAGCTGTAATCTGTACGCTACCAGCCCTGTAAATGGTCACATTTCCGGCGCCATCTACTGACGCAATCGAAGGATCACTTGACTGGTAAGAAAGCGCTGCTCCGTTTGAAGCACTTGCTCCAAGAGAAAATGGTGCATCTCCCTCTGTTACAGTTTTATTACCGCAACCTATTGTCACAGATGGTGTCTGGTTTGGCTGTGGCTTTGCATTTACAGTGATTGTAATTGTCTTGCTGCCGGCCTTATAGCTTGTAGTAGCCTCAGACTTGACAGTGATTGTTGCAGTTCCGACACCTGCTATCGTCACATTACCGTTCTCATCCACTCTCACTACACCCTCATTATCACTTGAGTATGTGAGCTTTGCATTATCCTCTGCTGTCACACCGAGATTGAATGCTCCGTCGCCCTCTGTCACATTATAAGAGTCAGCTCCGCCAAGACTCTGTGCTTTGCCGGCCACCTTGTCAACACCACCATATACAATTACTTTTTCATCTAATGTTACATTCTCATATAACTTCTTTGCAGCTGAATAAGGCATATTTATGCAGCCATGGCTGCCGCTGTACAGGTAGATATTTCCACCGAAGGTACTTCTCCACGAAGCATCATGGAATCCAATTCCACCATTGAATGGTATAAAGAAATTGACCCATGACTTATATCCGTCTCCCCTTAAGTATCTATCCTTATCTCTTGAGAAGATAGAATACACTCCGGTAGGTGTTCCATGACCTTTTGAAATACATCCTGTAACACACTGACTTGATACAACAAGCTCTCCATTCTTGTATACATATACCATCTGGTTGGTAAGATCCACTTCACAATAATTGCCACCATATGTGACATATTCACCTGTTTCTTCTTCCTTTGCCTCACTGTAAACTGCTTCCACTGTTGCAGACTTTTTATTGTTTATTGCCTCAGCAATCGCCTCATACAGCTTGTTTCCATCTACAGTCTGTCCTGATGATGCTACAGGCACATTTATTATACTTCCGCCTGTTGTCTTAAACTGTCCTGTTTTCTTCTTTGACACATCATGCTTTTTGGCTAGCTCTGTACAATATGTAGCCATATTCTCACCATCAAGTGAAACTGACAATCCGTCATTGCCCACTATAAGCCACTGGGCTATCTGATCCTTTCCTACAGCCTCTGTAGCAGCTTCACCTGTTGCCGGTGTGAAATTACATGTCACCGTCACATCAAGATATGCATTAGCTTCTTTTAATGCTTTCTTTACCTGCTCGCTGTCCGTAGCCTTTTCTCCATCAACATATCCTGTTGCAGATGTAAGCTCTACCTTATCCTTCAGCTCCTTTACAGCGCTTGTCAGATTTGCAGCTGCATTGTCATATACCGGTGCATCTCCCGATACACCGTCAACACCCTCAAATTGTCCTGCATCTGCATTGTAGGCTATTGTAGCACGATATGGCACAATTGATCTTATATCAAAAGTCTGTGTATCTGTCGCAGCCTTCTTTTGTTCGTCATCATTTGCATCTGTATCCGTATCACTCTGAGCCGCAGCATCAGACTGTGACTGCGTTTTTGCAGTGATATAAGAGTCTACAAGAGCAGTCTCCAGCTCATCAGACTTATCCATTTTAAAAAGCTTCACCTGCTTTTCCGGCTCCTTATCCTTATTGGCCGCATTTATCAGTTCCTGAAGATTTGCTTTGTCATTATACTTAAGCCCTAAATCCTCTGCTGTCATATCAAATGATGCATCGTCAAGCTTCACTGATATCTTATACTTGCCTACTGCAGTCTTTATGGCTTTCTTTGCCTCGTCAGCAGTCATTCCACCTACATCAACTGATGCAAGCTTGTACTTTTCAGGGAATGTCTTGTATGCTTTCTTTCCACAGCCTGCCATTCCCAATGCCATAAGCACACAGGCCAAAACTACCAGGAGTTTTATACTTTCCTTCTTCATCTTTGTCCTCTTTATCTTAATTTTATATTATTCTCACAGCACCATATTTTATCACTTTCTTATATATGCCTCAAGTGAGATTTGTCACATATTTTCCAATTATTTAGACATATTATTCATCATTATGATAACAAAAAGCTTCCTAATGACGCACAATATGTAACAGGCGTATAAAATAGTTCTGATAAACCTTATCGCTCATATGCATTTTATTCAACATACAAAATACTTTATAATTCTTATTTACACATTTATACATATCTGTATTCTTTTTTTCGATTTGACTGACAAACAGCTTCATCCTTTTTCTAAGCTGTTTTTTATCAGTGTTTCTAATCAGGCAAAGCTGCAAATAATCGTTGATAAATTTGCTTGTTTTATCAAACCACAGCTGCTTTCCGCCTATACTAAAGTGCTCTACATCCCGGCCTGCCTCAATCAGCCTCATGATAACCTTCTCATAATGGTCAAGCCTCTTCAGTGAGCTTTCTATTGAAACGCTCTGATTTACGTCACCGACTCTATACTCATAAAGTGCCTTATCATATGCATAGATACTTTTGGCATATGCCATTGGGATTATCGAAAACTCCTGATCCTCGTAAAATACCCCCTCAGAGAGTGTCAGTCCTGTATTTCTATAAAACTGCGTATTATATATCACCCCATGCAGACTCAGCCCCCACCAGAAATCATACAGATGCTCGTCCACATATCCTGCATTATATGGTCCACCATTTTTTGTTATATACTTATCGTCGTATGGATACTCATCAGTATTTTCTCTCTGCAGCACATATGATCTATAGCTCATCAGCACTGCATCTGCGAAATTCTCATGTTTATTTTCATTATCTTTAAGATAACAAATAGTTTCTTTCAACACATCAGTGTTTACCCAGTCATCAGCGTCTACTACCTTAAAATAGCTTCCTTTTATTATTTTTACTCCTTCATTAATTGCCGAGCCATGACCACCATTTTCTTTATTCAGTATCCGGTACACGTCAGGATATTTATTTACATATTTTTGTGCAATCTCCACACTATTATCGGTAGAGCCATCATTCACAACAATAATGTCCAGCATATTTAAAAGAGAGTTATCATCAATAATAAATGATGATAACCCTTTATCCAAAAACTTTGCCGCATTATATGTCGGTATTATTATTGATAGTATCTTTTTATTCTCTGTTTCCATATCCTATCTAATTCCTGTTTCTATATGTTAATTTCCACTTATATCGCTGTCTGTCACCATATTTGACAATGATAGTCAGTATTATTTTCTGTATAGTCTGTCTGCTCTGCCAACCCTTTTGGCAAGCTCAAGCAGCTTTGCAAATTGATTCTCGTAAAAGCTGTTGCTCACATGCAGCTTATTAAACAGCCGAAATACTTTATATTTACGCTGTACTGCCTCATACATAAGTGCACTTTTTTGAGCAAGCTTCATGTTAAACTGCTCTACTATCGCTCTGCCGGATTGTCTGTCGGTATTTTTTATCAAAGCTATTTGATAATAGCTTGTGATTATGCCCGACGTCTTTCTGATAAAGTGTTCCCTTCCACCCTGCGGCATTTTTGCAAAGCTCTTCTCTGCCTCAAGTACATTAAATATAACCTGCTCCAAATCTGGAAGACGCTTCACCTGACTCGCTGCTGAAACACTTTGATTTACATCTCCAACTCTGTATACATACAACTCTTCCTGAATAAATCTGACAGTTTTTGCATACGAAAACGGAACGGTTGCATACTCCTGGTCTTCGTAAAATACATGCTCTGTGAGCTTATATCCAAGTGCTTTATAGAACCCTGTGTTATATATCACTCCGTGAAATGATAGACCATCATATACATCATCCCACATATTTACTATATCCTTTAAATTGTACTCTCTTGTAAAATCAAGCACACTCACATCTGCCGGTCTGTACTCATCCTTTGATATGTCATAATACCTGAAGCTTTGTATCACCGCATCCGAATCTATATGTTCGAGATATTCAACCAGATGCTTTAGCGCAAGCGTATCTACCCAGTCGTCAGCATCGACCACCTTTAAATACTTTCCGCTCACATGCTCCACGCCTGTGTTGATTGCAGAACCGTGTCCACCATTTGTTTTATTTACTATGACAAAGGTATCCGGATACCAGTCCACAAATTTCTGTGCCACTTCAACACTTCTGTCAGGTGTGCCGTCATTTACGACTATCACCTCAAGCTTATCAAGTATAGCCTTGTCAATATCTATTTCCTCAAAGCGGCCCTCCGTTGCCATTTTACAGTTGTGCTGTGCTGTCTGTGCATATGTATCCCTGCATACCAGAAATGACGACAGCCCCTTATTCAGAAACTTTTCTGCATTATATGTTGGTATTATGATTGATAATATTTTACTCATTAACTGTTCTATCCGTCCTGATTACTATTATTAAAAAGAGTATTGCATACTCATTAACGCCTATTCATGAAATTAATTACCACGCAGTCTGCTATAGACCCATGCTGCCATCGGAAATATCTTAAAACCTGTTTTTCTAAGCATCCAGACGCTCTTCCTGCTGCACGCCTGGTACACTCCCGGGTGCTCCTCACGCAGCATCTCGTCAAACTTCTTCATCTGCTCAACGTTCCTTGTATCATTGCCCTTTGCCAGAAATATCTGGTACTCATCATCGACTGCCTCGGCTATGCCGCGCTCAAGGTACTGCTTCTTGTAGGTCTGCAGATTGCCGTGCACGTTGTTGTACTCAAACAGTGCATCAAGCACCTTAAGGTGCTGGTCATGACGCTTGATCATCATCTTTATGTCCACGCTCTGACCACTCCTGCCAAGCCTGTACTGATACAGCGGCAGTGGTGAAAACGTGATGCTTGTGCAGTATGGTATAGGGTAAAGTATATACTCCTGGTCCTCGTAGAAACAGTGCTCATCCACACGAATATCATTCTTCTGCAATACATCAGTACGGATGGTCATGGAATGTATAGTGATCAGAGGGTCCATGACTGCCTCAGCAAAGCCCCACTCCCTGTTGTAGTGATAAGAGTTGGACACTGCCTTTCTGCGCTTTGTGACCTTCTTTGTCCTATCATCGACCAGGTTGAAGTCATTGGATATGACATCCGAGTGCGTGTGCTTCAAAAGCTGTATAAACTGTGGCAGAAGGCTCTTGTCCAGCCAGTCATCACCATCCACCACCTTGAAATACTTTCCTGTTGCGCGCGGTATCGCATAGTTGATGGTAGATCCATGGCCTCCGTTCTCCTTGGAGAGCACCTTGAAGCTGTATGGATATTTCTGCTCGTAGGTATGTGCCAGGCTGGCTGTGGAATCTGTGGAACCATCATCCACTATGAGTATCTCCAGACTTCTGAGCACAGACAAATCTATAAACGAGTCAAGACAGTTCTTTATATACTTTTCAACATTGTAAGCCGGAACGACTATGGTTAAAAGCTTCTCCATATATGTTTCTCCATGTATACCTGTTTCCTTGTGTACTACTCTCCGAGTCCATCCTTGATGTACTGTATAAGGTGTTCAAGCGCCTCACTCTCATCCTCGCCATTGCAGATAAGCTCTATCTCATCGCCTGACTTTATGCATGCTCCAAGCACTGAAAGTACACTCTTTGCATTAGCTACATTTTTCTCGTCATATATAAATGTTACCTTTGATTTAAATTTCATTGCCTCTTTGCAGAGATTGCCGGCCGGACGTAAATGTAATCCGGTAGGATTCTTGATTATTATTTTTTGTGCTACCACTTTTATTACCTCTTTTCGGTTATATATCTATCAATGTGATGAACTGTCAGAGCCGTTATTTCCGTTGTTTCCTGACGATGTGCTGCCCGATGACGTACCACCTGTGCCGGTGCTTCCTGATCCGGTGTTGCCTGATGTTGTACCGCCTGTTGTTGAGCCCGAGGCTGTTCCTGTACCATCAGTTCCCGTTGTGCCGCCTCCGTCACCTTTCCTTCCGATAACTATCTGAATCTTTATCTCACCCCATGTGTACTTGGTCTCATCCAGATTCGGCTTTACCGTCACTGTATGTGTACCTGCATCAAGGCCTGTCACATCAATTTTACCCTTCAGTGTAGTTCCCGAAAGTGTATCTATATCAGACTTGGTGCCGCTTACTATGACACTGCTCTTATCTGTTACAAATGTAAGCGTATATCCCTCTTCAAGTCCGTCATATGTGATATTGGAGCTGTTCAGCGTCATGGTTGAAGTCGCATTTGTTTCAATCTTTATATCTATACTGAGCTTTGCCTTGGATGAGTTCACTATAAAAACTCCATCCAGCAGATATCCTGTCAGGTCAACAGATGTACTTATATCGTCTGTTGCGCCCGATATATCGATTGGGCCCACATCTATAGATGTAATATTGTTCAATGCTTCTGCATTACCTTTGAGCATTACAGACTCCTCTGATAGTTCTACTCCGAGCACACTCTTTCCTCCTGCCGGTGAGCCTGTCGTAGTACACTTGATAGGCACCTCCTTGGTACTTAGGACGTCAACTGTCACTGCTATAGACTGATACTGGCTGTCCACATCAAGCTTTGATATATCGACTTCATCGCCATTATCATCAATCAGAGTGAGATCACCGCGATCAGTTATCTGATTATCTGATATTATGGTATTGTCATCGACCTTTATATTTACATTGGCCGATGCTATAGTTGAAACAATAGACTCAGGGCCTCCGACCTTTACTACCTTTGGATTTGCCTGTGGCTTGTTTCCCAGTGCTTTCGCACCTGAAAGACTTCCATCCACTGATACCTTTACTTCAAACTGCTTCTGCATATATTTCTCAACCGACAATGAGAGCATATGGTCTCCACCGTTGAAGGTAATCGAATGTCTATACTTGGTGCATCCAATATCTACCTTTACGTTTGCCTTATTCGTATCATCCTTATCTACTATGATATTTGCAAGGTCGACATTTGCGTAAAAATCGGAATCATCAAGCTCGTTCAGATAGCTTCTCTTGCCGGATACCGAAAAGCTGATAGTCTTTTCCGAATCCTTGATGGTAGGCCATAGTCCCTTTTCAACAACCGAATCACGGCCTGTGACGGTGACTGTTGTGGTAAATGTCTTTGTCTTGACCGGGTCATTGAGATTGTAGACCACAAGCCAGAGTATAAATGCAAATGCTATCGCGAGTATTTTAAAACCTATATTATTGGTGAAGGTTTTTAGAAGCTTCTTTCCCATTCTTAAACCTCCTTTTAATTAATTCAAACTTACCCGGTTCCCTATGTCTGTTCTGCAGGAGCTTAAGCTGTGTACGCAGATGATCGGCATCTATATCGTGCTCAATCTGCCCCTTGTATGCTGTAGAAACTGCTCCTGTCTCCTCTGAAACTATGATAGTAAGCGAATCACTTACCTCGCTGACTCCGACAGCTGCACGGTGTCTGGTTCCCAAATCCTTCGAGAGTGACAGGCTGTCTGATAGCGGAAGGTAACATGTAGCTGACACTACACGGTTACCACGCACGATAACCGCTCCGTCATGAAGCGGTGTATTTTTCTCAAATATATTGATAAGGAGCTGACTTGTAAGTATAGCATCCACATCTATTCCTGTTCTGATATACTCTCCCAGATTGATTTCATCCTCCATGACTATTAGTGCTCCTGTCTTTACCCTGCCCATCGCAAAGCATGCACGCACCAGCTCATCAATTGTCTTGTCAGAAAATTTCTCTGTCTCGCCCTTGCCTGTATTGAAAAAATCCCCCAGAAAGGTCTTGCCACCGATATTCTCCAGGGCATTTCGAAGCTCAGGCTGAAAAATAACAACAAGTGCCACGAGACCTACATTGAAGAGCTTCTCAGCAAGCCACAGTATGGTATCCATCTGGAACAATGCTGCAACAAGTACAAACAACAGTATGATAATAAGACCCTTGAACAGATTCCATGCCCTCGTGGTCTTTATCCACAAAAGTATATGATAGAAGAGCACTGAAATAATAAGTATCTCTATAATGTCTATCACACCGATTTTGATGCCCGGCACATTTGTGAATGTAAGGAACTGGTCCTTGAAGCGTATCAATACACCACTCACATTATCCATAGCGCCCTCCTTTCTCTTATACTATGT
>ERZ1035070.478-NODE-478-length-12386-cov-10.901225_pt1 | contig 12386 bp, 11 predicted proteins | sample MGYA00520603_ERZ1035070 | MGnify/ENA primary metagenome ERZ1035070 (study PRJEB33766, sample SAMN09781695) | gut metagenome | biome: gut microbiome | host: Homo sapiens | place: Madagascar | study: EMG produced TPA metagenomics assembly of the PRJNA485056 data... | reverse complement strand
AATTCAAATAAACAAACAATAAAAACAAAAAATTAAAACTATCAAACAATGGCAAAGATTGTAACATTAGGTGAGATTATGCTTCGCTTATCTCCAGAAGGTAATGACCGTTTCATTCAGAGTGATTCATTCCGTATCATCCCTGGTGGTGGTGAGGCAAATGTGGCAGTGAGCGTGGCCAACTATGGTCATGAGGCTTACTTCGTATCTAAGTTGCCTAAGCATGAGATTGGACAGATTGCTGTCAATGCACTCCGTCGTTATGGTGTGAATACCGACTTCATCGCTCGTGGTGGCGACCGTGTGGGTCTCTATTATGCAGAGACAGGTGCTTCTATGCGCCCATCCAAGGTGATCTACGACCGTGCTCATAGCGCTATCGCTGAGGCTGATCCAGCTGATTTTGATTTTGATAAGATTATGGAGGGTGCTCAGTGGTTCCACTGGAGCGGCATTACTCCTGCCATTAGCGACAAGGCTGCTGAGCTCACCAAGTTGGCTTGCGAGGCTGCTAAGCGTCATGGCGTAACAGTGTCTGTAGACCTCAACTTCCGCAAGAAACTCTGGACTTCTGAGAAGGCTATCTCAGTGATGCGCCCATTGATGAAGTATGTAGACGTTTGCATTGGCAATGAGGAGGACGCTCAGCTCTGCTTGGGCTTCAAGCCTGATGCTGATGTAGAGGGCGGCAAGACTGATGCCGAGGGTTACTATGGTATCTTCCAGGGCATGATGAAGGAGTTTGGCTTCAAGTATGTGGTTTCTACTCTCCGTGAGTCTCTCTCTGCTACTCACAATGGCTGGAAGGCTCTTATCTATGATGGAAAGGAGTTCTATCAGAGCAAGCACTATGACATCAACCCTATCATCGACCGTGTGGGTGGTGGCGACTCATTCTCTGGTGGCTTGATCCACGGTCTCCTCACCAAGTCTACCCAGGCTGAGGCTCTCGAGTTTGCAGTGGCAGCTTCTGCATTGAAGCACACTATCCCTGGCGACTTCAACTTGGTATCTGTTGATGAGGTAGAGAGTTTGGCTGGTGGTAATGCCAACGGCCGTGTACAGAGATAATCTTACAATGAATAATTTAGAATTAATAATTAATAATTAAAATGGCAAAGTTTAGCAAAATGCAGGTCATGGCAGCCATGAAAGAGACTGGTATGGTGCCTGTATTCTTCAATAAGGACGTAGATGTTTGTAAGAATGTAATCAAGGCTTGCTACGAGGGTGGCGTGCGCGTATTCGAGTTTACCAACCGTGGTGACTTCGCTCACGAGATTTTCGGCGAGTTGGTAAAGTGGGCTGACAAGGAGTGCCCAGAGTTGATTCTCGGCGCAGGTACAGTGATTGATGCTGGTACTGCAGCTCTCTACTTGCAGCTTGGTGCCAACTTCATCGTAGGTCCTAACTTCAATCCAGAGATTGCTCCTGTCTGCAACCGTCGCTTGGTGCCTTATTCACCAGGTTGTGGTTCGGTAACTGAGATCAACAATGCCCAGGCAGCTGGTTGCGATGTAACCAAGGTATTCCCTGCTGGCAATGTAGGTGGTCCTTCATTCGTCAAGAACGTGATGGCACCATTGCGCTGGAGCAACATCATGGTAACAGGTGCGGTAGAGCCAACAGAGGAGAACCTTACTCCTTGGATCAAGGCTGGCGTGCTCTGCGTAGGTATGGGCTCTAAGCTCTTCCCTAAGGACGTAGTGGCAGCAGGCAACTGGGCAGCTATCACAGCTAAGTGCCAGGAGGCTCTCGGCTATATTGCCAAGGCACGTGCCTAATCTTCACTTTATGCATGTTATCTATTAAACATAAATATTATCATTATGGCATCGCCATCATCTCTGTGATGGTGGCGATGTTTCTTTTTTCAGCTTGTACGCCTTCGCATAAGGGCGAGGTAGATAGGCTGAATCATCTTTCTTATGCTTTTCATTATCGCAACCTTGATTCTGTTAAGGTTTTAGCTGATAGTGCTTTACACTTATCTTCCGATTATTCTGCAGGATATGCCGAGGCATGCAACAACTTGGCTTTCGTGGCTACTGCCAAGATGGATTATAAGCTAGCCAAGCGATGGCTCAACGAGGTGGAGGCAAGCACCGACAACCAGATAGAACTCCTTATTGCCGACGTCCAGAATATGCGACTTTGCCAGCGTGAAGCCCGCAACAAGGATTTTTATGCTTATCGTGAGAGTGCCATGCGTCGTTTGCGCCGTATACAGGAGGAGTATGACGATTTGCCCAAGAGGGAGCGCCAACGCATGGTGTATGCACGCTCCGAGTTTGACATCGTGGCTGCCACTTATTTCTATTATGTGCAGTTGGAAACTCCGATGATGCAAGCTCTCAATGACATCGACCCTGATGTTTTGGAGCAAGATACCGCCCAATATCTCAATTATCTTTATAATTTTGGCTCGGGTGGCGCCATCCAGCGCAATACGCCCAATGAGGTGGCGCAGGCTGAGTTTGACCATCTCATCCAGTGCTATATGCTGGCAAGTGGCAGCAATCCTTATCCTTATTGGCAGGCGAATGCACTGCAAGCCATCAGCGAGCATATACAGGATGCACAGCAGCGCGACTTCTTGGTCAAGAACAATCTGCCGGCTTTTCAGTATCTCAATGTGGAGCAGATGCCGAGCCAACTCCTGGCAGGTAACTTTGCCCAGCGTGCGCTCAATCTCTTCATGAAGTATGGCGATGTATACCAGACGGCAGGTGCCTACCGTACCCTCTCGGAGTGCTATTGGGGCATACAGGATTATGCCTCTGCCGAGTCGTGTTTGCAGCATGCGCTCCATGACAACAAGGCTATCAGCCAAGCTCCTGACTTGGTGGCTTCCATTCGCGAACGCCTTTGCTTGGTTTATTCGGCGATAGACGACAAGCCTAAGAGCGACTATAACCGCAACATCTATCTCGACCTCCAAGACCAGTCTCGCCAGGACCGACAGTTGGAGGCTCGTGCTGCCCAGTTGGACACCAATGCCGTGCAGCTCAACTTGATGATTACTGCCGTGCTGGGTATGATCGTCTTGGTCATCATCTTGCTCTATGTCTTTGACAGGATGAAGCGCAAGAATTCGAAGGCGAATAATATGGATGCACTACTTCAACCACTGCGTGAATGGAATGAGGATAACGAGCAGTATATCAGTAATCTGCGAGATAAGAAGGAGGAGGTAGATGAAGCCCGCAATATGACGCTGCTTCACATCGAGGAAAACAGAAAACGCAATCTGGAACAGCGTGCCAAGATATCGCTCGTCAATAGCATCACCCCATTCATCGACCGCATGAACCATGAGGTGGAGCGACTGATGGATGGCAAGGATGATGAGCAGGTGAGGGCAGAGCGATTTGCCTATATCTCAGAGCTCACCGATAAGATCAATCAGTACAACGAGGTGCTCACCCAGTGGATACAGATGCGTCAGGGAGCCCTGAACTTGCGTATAGAGAGTTTCTCGTTGCAGCCATTGTTTGACATTGTGAACAAGGGTAAGTTGGGATTCCAAATGAAGGACATCCAGCTCGTGATAGAGCCTACCGATGCCGTGGTGAAGGCAGACAAGACGCTCACCCTCTTCATGATTAATACCATCGCCGATAATGCCCGCAAATTTACGCCAGCAGGTGGAACCGTCAGGGTATCGGCTCAAGTGGCAGGTGAGAATGGAGGAAGCTATGTGGAGATATCCATCACTGATGATGGCAAGGGTATGGACGAGGAGACTTTGAGCCATGTCTTCGACCGAACCTATACGGGTGGTCATGGATTTGGTCTGCTCAATTGCAAGGGCATCATTGAGAAATATCGCAAGATAAGCAGCCTCTTCTCCGTATGCCAGATACATGCCGAGAGCGAGGTGGGCAAGGGTAGCCGCTTCTCCTTCCGTTTGCCTTGTGGCGTGAAGCGACAGATGATGATGCTTCTCCTCTTGCTGGTTAGCGTAGTGGGCATGGCAGCTGGCTCTCATTCTGCAGCCAGCAAGAACCTGGCAGCCGAGTTGAGTCGGGCTGCCAGGTATGCCGACAGTGCTTACTTCAGCAATGTGAATGGCTCTTACGAGCGCACGCTGGTCTTTGCCGACAGTGCCCGTGAGTATCTCAATCGCTATTATCTAGCCCAGCACCCAGAGGGCAAGTATCTCATGGTGCGCCATCCTAAAGTGGGCATGGCGGCTGAGTTGAGATGGCTGCGCGATAGTTTGCCTATCCATTATAATGTGATACTCGATTTGCGCAATGAGAGTGCCGTGGCTGCCTTGGCGCTCCACAAATGGGACCTCTACGAGAGCAACAACAAGGTGTATACCCAACTGTTCAGAGAGTTGAGTGCCGACAATACCCTGGGCGACTATGTGCGCACCATGCAGGTATCTGAAAACTCCAAGATGGTGGCAGTGGTGCTGCTCATCCTCTTGCTCCTGCAGTTGCCGCTGGCATATTATCTGCTCTACTACCGCCATGTCATCAATCATCGCCTTGCTGTGGAGAAGGTGAATGCCATCAACCAGGTGCTGCTAAGCCCTGATACTGAGCAACAGAAACTACAGCAGATAGACCAGATATGGAAGGGGCACGGCAGACTGAAGGCTGACTATGCCCAACTGGAGGATGTGGTGGAGCGCATACGCCAAGCCCTGCTCCAGAGTCAGGAAATGCGAGGCTCTGAACACCTGCAGCTGGAGATGGCAGAGGATGAACTGAGCCGAGTGGAGTATGAGAATGCCCGCTTGCATGTGGCGAATGCCGTGCTCGACAACTGCCTCTCTGCCCTGAAGCACGAGACGATGTACTACCCATCTCGCATCCGTCAGCTCATAGACCAGCACCCCGACGACATTACCTCGCTTGCCGAACTGGTAGACTACTACAAGTCGCTTTATCAGATGCTCAGTGCGCAGGCGATGGAGCAGGTGAGCGCCCCCGTGAAGTGCGACCATTTCCTGCTCGCTTATCTCTTCAGCCTGCTGCTGGATAAGAAGATGTTCACTGCGGAGGATGAGCAGTTGTTGCAGCCCCAGCCTTTGGGCGATGGCAAGTATGTGGCATATCTCATCGACAAGGGCATCCCATACGATGAACGCATCCATCCGCTGCTCTTCACCGCCCTGACCAGCGATATAAAATATCTCCTTTGTCGCCAGATAGTGAGGGAGATAGGAGAGGTAACCAACCTCCGAGGCTGCGGCATTCTGCCGAAGGCATCGGACAAAGGCACCCTTGTCATCGAGGTCATACTGCCAGCAAGAATGAAATTGTAAATTATAAATTGAAAATATACGTCATGGAGAATTTTAAAGTAATCATAGTAGAGGATGTGCCACTGGAGCTCAAGGGCACGGAGGGCATCTTCAAGAACGACATTCCTGAGGCTGAGATCATAGGTACAGCCGAAAACGAGATAGCCTATTGGAAACTCATCAAGCAGCAGTTGCCCGACTTGGTGCTCTTGGACTTGGGACTGGGCGGTTCCACTACAGTGGGGGTGGAGATATGTCGCCAAACCAAGGAGCAGTATCCGCAGGTGAAGGTACTCATCTTCACGGGCGAGATACTGAATGAGAAGCTCTGGGTGGATGTGCTTGATGCAGGTTGCGATGGCATCATCCTGAAGAGTGGCGAGCTGCTGACTCGTGGCGATGTGGCTAGCTGCATGGGCGGCAAGAAGATGGTGTTCAATCAGCCTATCCTGGACAAGATAGTGGATCGCTTCAAGAAGAGCGTGAATAGCCAGCTGATGCGCCAGGAGGCTCTCATCAATTATGAGATAGACGAGTATGACGAGCGCTTCCTGCGCCATCTGGCACTGGGCTATACCAAGGAGCAGATTACCAATCTCCGAGGCATGCCCTTTGGCGTGAAGAGCCTGGAGAAGCGACAGGGCGAACTGGTGCAGAAACTCTTCCCTGATGGCAATCATGGCATGGGCGTGAATGCCACCCGACTGGTGGTGAGAGCCTGCGAATTGCGCATCCTTGACATTGACAATTTGCAGCCAGATGCGGAGTAATTGAGAATTGATAATTAACAATTAATAATTAATGAATGAAACGGGATAAGATAGGCGGATACTTGATGGTGGGACTATTGGGAGCGGAGGCTTTGCTGGTGCTAGCCTCCTGGTTGCTCACGGCAGCCATGCCCGATGAGTTTTCCCGTTCGTTGCTCAGTGCCGAGGGCATCCGATGGTTTATGGGGCATTTTGCGCTCAATATGTCGTCGGTATGGCTGGTGTGGCTTCTGCTGTTCAGCCTGGCCTGGGGAGCCTTGAGGGGCAGCGGAGTGCTCCGATTCCAGCGCTCCTCCTATAGTCAGCGCTTGGGCATGTACTGGGTGATAGCCGAGCTGGCGGTCTTTGTGGCGATGCTCTTGGCGCTCACCCTGCCTTCCCATGCCATCTTGGTCAATGTGATGGGCGGCTTGTTCCCTAGCAGTTTTTCTGCCTGCTTGGTGCCCTACGTCTGCTTTGCCGTCGTGGTGATGAGCATTACATACGGAGTGATGAGCGAACAGCTCCAAACGATAGATGCCATCTATCATCTGCTGATAGATGGCATCCGTGGGGCTGCACCCTTGTTTCTGTATTATCTGCTAGTGATGCAGCTTATTCAGTCTGTGTCTTTCCTGTTTAATATAACTCTCTAATTTGTGCTTATATCACGATTTTTTATAACTCTCTAATTTCTTTCGTGTAAGATGATCGTTGTGATTATCTTATATGATTTCTGTTTTATCTTCTGTTGCCGAAGTGGCCGCCACCGTTACCTCCGAAACTTCCACCGCCACGGTTAGTGCCGAATGAACTGCTAGGGCTTGATGAGCGTGGTGTGAAACCGCTGGATGGACGGCTGTTGCTGTTAGAGCCATTGCCGAATGAGCGGTTGCCGCCAAATACACTGCTATTGCTGCGGTTGCTATTGCCAAAACTTCTGTTAGGGCGAGCATTGTTGCCAAAATTTCTGTTAGGGCGAGCATTGTTGCCAAAGCTCCCGTTAGGGCGAGCTCTATTGCCAAATTTTCTGTCGCTATTGCCAAATTTTCTGTCGTTGGTCACGGTGGTGCGAGTGCTGCTAGGGCGATTCATATTGCCAAAGGTCTTGCCTCTGCCGTAGTTGCCACGGTTGAATCCGTCTCTCATTCCCATTCTAGGCTGTCCACCTGGGCGAGGTCTGCCAAACTCTCTTCCGTGATACCAGCTTCTGCCTCCGTTCATTCTCCAGCAGTGAGCTCCTCTATAAGATGCATAGAAGTGAGGACGACCGAAGAAGAAGTAGTCTCTGCGAGGATAGCGGGCGTAGATGCCGAAGTGGAAGTAGCCTGCGTTCCAGTAGAGCGGACGATAGAAGTATGTGGCGTTGAGATAAGCCTGATACTGCCAGTCCAGGAGGATGTAGTTCAAGTCCATGTTGCGCTGTCTCCAGTAGATGCCGTATAGGTCATCGTATGTATTCACACCCATCAGATAGTCGAGATTCACCTCGTAGGCTGCCTCATACTGATCGTCGGTGAGGTTGAGTTCATAAGCCATCTTATCTGTCAAGAAGAGTGCTTGCTGACGAGCCTGCTCATAACTCATTGCTGATGCAGTGGTGCAGGTCATTGTGACCATGGCTACCAGGGCTAATATAAACTTTTTCATAATCTATCTATTTTAAAATTGTTTATACACTTGTTTCTTAATTCTGGTGCAAAGATAGGCCTAATTTTGCATCTGGGGTAAGGTTTTTCCCTATAGAGGCGGGGGAAAATCCCTAAACTCATTTTTTTTCGCATTTTTCTTCCATTTTCTTTGGCGTTTTCAGTGATTAATAGTAAATTTGCAGTGAATACGGACATTTATAGTGCTTATACGTACATTATATATAATATATAAGTAAGATGAAGAAATTTAAGTTTGTCGTCATGACATTGCTGACAACTCTCATGTTGTCATCTTGTGGCACCACTCAGCAGGTGCCTCTCACAGGTCGCACCCATCGCATCTCAGTGAGCGATGAGCAGGTGCTCAGTCTCTCCAATCAGGAGTATACCAAGTACATGGCTTCTGCCAAGAAGTCCACCAATGCCGCCAATACGGCGATGGTGCGACGAGTGGGACAGAAGCTAGCCTCGGCAGTGGAGACTTACCTCAAGGAGAATGGCTTTGCTGCCGATGTGAAGAACTATAGCTGGGAGTTTAATCTGGTGCAGGATCAGAGCGCCAATGCCTTCTGTATGCCTGGAGGCAAGATCGTGGTCTATGAGGGGTTGCTGCCATATACCCAGAATGAGACTTGCCTGGCCATCGTCTTGGGCCATGAGATAGCTCACGCCGTGGCTAAGCACAGCGCCGAGCAGCTCACCAAGCAGCAGAATCAGCAGATAGGTACCAACATCCTGGGCAATGTGCTCAATCAGGCTGTGGGCAACGGAGTGGGCAATGTGGCGAGCGCAGTGGCTGGTCAGTATTTCACCTTCCGCAACTTGAAGTATTCGCGCGACAATGAGACCGAGGCAGACTATATGGGACTCATCTTTGCCGCCATGGCAGGCTACGACCCTCAGCAGGCCATCCCATTCTGGCAGCGAATGGCGCAGGGCAAGAGTGCCAACCAGAACGACATCTTCAGCGATCACCCATCTGATGCGAAGCGTATTGCCGCCCTCCAGCAGGCGATGCCAACGGCGCTGAAGTATTACAAGCCTCAGACCACAGTCAAGACTACTTCTAAGTCTACTTCATCTTCCAAGAAGAAGACTACCACGAAGAAGAGAAAGTAATCAGCATTCCTCCCAGCATACATTATTAATTATACATTATCAATTATGTTAGAGTATATCGTTCAAAACCTTTGGCTATTCTGGACAGTCATCATGTTCATTTGCCTCATTCTGGAGTTGTCTTCGGGCGACTTCTATGTTACTTGTTTCGCCATTGGCGCCCTCGTGGCCATCCCAGTGGCAGGTATGGGCGCACCCTTCTGGTTGCAGGTAGTGGTATGGGCGATATGCTCCGTGCTCAGCATCCTCTTGATACGCCCTCATCTGGTCCGGATGATACGCCATGGAGCCGACGACAGGCGCAGCAATGCCGATGCCCTGGCAGGACAGATAGGCGAGGTAACCGAGCTGATACCTGCTGGCGGATTTGGCAGAGTGAAGCTGGATGGCGATGACTGGAAGGCAGAAGCCCCCGACTGCACCGTGCCCCTACAGGTGGGCAGCAAGGTCAGGGTGCAGGGCCATGAGAGCATCATCCTGCTCGTAGAGCCACTGGCATAAAATGGGGGGAGATAATCATCCGAATATTTACTAATCTTTTAATAGCATAAACATCATGGGCATAGCATTTTACGTGTTAGTAGTTATAGTAGTACTTGCACTCGTGGTAGTCAAGAAAACTATCGTCATCATTCCTCAGAGTGAGACCAAGATCATCGAGCGTCTGGGCCGTTATTACGCCACCCTGAAGCCAGGTATCAACATCATCATCCCGTTCATCGACCACGCCAAGGACATCGTGGCGATGCGTGGCGGCAGATACATCTACACCAGCTCCATCGACCTCCGAGAGCAGGTATATGACTTCGACCGCCAGAACGTGATCACCAAGGATAATATCCAGATGCAGATCAATGCACTCTTGTATTTCCAGATAGTAGACCCATTCAAGAGCGTCTATGAGATCAACAATCTGCCCAATGCGATAGAGAAGCTCACCCAGACCACCCTGCGTAACATCATCGGCGAGATGGAACTGGACCAGACGCTCACCTCGCGCGACACCATCAATACCAAGCTACGTGCCGTGTTGGACGATGCCACCAACAAGTGGGGCATCAAGGTAAACCGTGTGGAGCTTCAGGACATCACCCCTCCAGAGAGCGTGCTCCAGGCTATGGAGAAGCAGATGCAGGCAGAGCGCAACAAGCGTGCCACCATCCTTACCTCAGAGGGAGAGAAGGAGAAGCAGCGCCTGCTCTCAGAGGGTGAGAAGGCAGCCATCGTCAACAAGGCAGAGGCTGCCAAGCAGCAAGCCATCCTCAATGCCGAGGGTGAGGCTACAGCCCGCATTCGCAAGGCTGAGGCTGAGGCCATCGCCATCCAGAAGATAACGGACGCCGTGGGTCAGAGCACCAATCCAGCCAACTATCTCTTGGCTCAGAAATACATCGCCATGATGCAGCAAGTAGCCACCCAGGCTAAGGGAACCAAGATGGTATATCTGCCATACGAGGCTACCAATCTGCTGGGCTCCATCGGAGGTATCAAGGACCTATTCAAGTAAGAGCAAAAATTCTAAAAATATTAATTTTTCTTTATGAAAAAAATCTGTATCGTTACGGGTGCCCGCCCTAATTTCATCAAGGTGGCACCCATCATGAGAGCCATTGACCTGATGGCTGATGGCTCTCAAAAGCCTCAGTATCAGCTGGTGTATTCCGGCAGGGAAGATGACCCCACGCTGGAGCCATCGCTCTTCAGCGACCTGGGCATTCGCAAGCCCGATCAGTATCTGGGCATCGACTGCGAGAATCTCAATGAGCTCACGGGCCAGGTGATGTCAGCCTTCGAGCGTTATCTCCAGCAGCACCCCACGGATGTAGTCATCGTGGTAGACGACCTAGCCTCCACCATGGCAGTGAGCATCGTGACCAAGAAGCAGGGCGTGCAGTTGGCTCACATCGCCGCAGGTACCCGCTCCTTCGACATCTCGATGCCTAAGGAGATCAATCGCCTCGTCATCGACGGCCTTTCCGACATCCTCTTCACGGCAGGCATATCCAATAACAGCATCGCCAACAAGGAGGGAGCCGAGCTCTCCAAGGTATATATGGTGGGCAATGTGCTCATCGACAATATCCGCTACTTGCAGCAGAAGATGCAGCGCCCAGCCCTGATGGACGAGCTGCATCTGGCAGACCATCACTATCTGCTCTTCACGCTCAATAGAAAGGCTCTTTTGGAGCGTACGGACAATCTGGACCAGATGCTCAGCGTGATAGACGGCGAGGCACGCAAGGCAGGCGTCAAGGTAGTGGCTCCGCTCAGGGGCAAGGCTCGTGAGCACGTGTTGGCATTCATGATGCACCAGGGCGAGACTGACCACCATGTGGGCCTCGATGTGGTGGAGCCCCAGGGCTATCTAGACTTCGCCTATCTCGCTGCCCACGCCCAGGGCATCATCACCGACTCGGGCAATGTGGCAGAGGAGGCCACCTTCAATGGTGTGCCATGCATCACGCTCAATAGTTACACAGAGCACATAGAGACGGTGAAGGTGGGCACCAACGAGTTGGTGGGCGAGGACCCCGAGAAGCTCTCAGAGAAGCTCGCCCAGCTGCTCAGTGGCTCATGGAAACATGCCGAGATTCCTGACCGCTGGGATGGTCGCTCAGCAGAGCGCATCGTTCAGATATTGAGCGAGTAAGAAAAAAAGGCTGGACACTCATTTCTGAATGTCCAGCCTTTTTTCTTGTTTTAGAGGCCTACGTTGCCACCGCCCTCTTCAGTGCCAGAGCTAGAGCCACCGCCTGGGGTGCTTGTGCCACCGCCGTCGTTGTCCTTGCCGTCACCAGGCACTGAGCCTTCGTCGGTAGTGTTGCCGTAGGTGTCGTACTCCTCTATGCGGCACTTCTTGCGTAGCTCAGCGTTGCTCCAAGTCTTGGTGTTGCGCAGGATGAGGTGTACGCCCTCCACGCTCGCTGCCGATACCTTGTCATTGGTAGCCTCGGCACGGGATGTCATACCGATGGAGAAGAGACCGAGGTCGGAGAGTCGCACGCTCTTGCCGTCGAGGATGAGCTCCTGCAGGCAGTCGAGCGTATCCATCAGTACGCCGTGTACGGTGCCTCGGCTGTAAGGGGAGTTGTGCTCCGAGATGTGAGTTACGAATGCCTCGAAGTCCATCTCACGGTCGGTTACCGATGTGGCGTACCACATCTTCTTGTTAGCGTTAGGACCGCTCTGAGGAGTGCGAGTTACTTTACGATACTTCAATGTTCCTTTAGTTGCCATAGTTCTTTTTGTTTTTTAAGTGATTAATAATTTTTTTCTGATGATTTTTACTTCTGATATTTTTATCATCGGATTACGCGGAATTTAAACGGCGCATTCTTGCTTTTACGATTTCTTCGGAATTTAGACGGAAGTAATGACCTTGCGGTCATAGGCTAGCGCCCTTTTTGATGAGACATTCACGGAATGCGCCGTGATGTTCCGTTTTATTCAGACCGAGTAGGTCAAAATCCGTTTGCGCTAGAATGCTCGGTTTAAATTCCGTGTAATCCGATGATAATAAATTTTTCGATGATTACACGCACGATGTAACCCCGAGGGTAGTGCCGAGCGCCGTCAAGATTGTGAGTACAATCTGAAAAATCTGTT
>ERZ1035070.467-NODE-467-length-12634-cov-15.580809_pt1 | contig 12634 bp, 9 predicted proteins | sample MGYA00520603_ERZ1035070 | MGnify/ENA primary metagenome ERZ1035070 (study PRJEB33766, sample SAMN09781695) | gut metagenome | biome: gut microbiome | host: Homo sapiens | place: Madagascar | study: EMG produced TPA metagenomics assembly of the PRJNA485056 data set... | reverse complement strand
ATATAATGTTTATTGATTCACATATTCAGGATTCTGAACGAGAAGACTGTTGGCTCCCATAGATGCCTTTGGTATAGGAAGAAGATACCGGCGGAAGCTAGGAAGCTCTGCTTTCTCATCTTCTGTCCAACTCTCGAAACCACCCTTACGGTCGTAACGGCAAAGATCGAACCATTCTTCCAGATTTTCGTTACTCATATCACACAACTTATGCTTGAGGATTTCACCCAGAAGATCACTGTCGGAAATCGCATTGACATCATCTTCTGTATAACCGGCACGACTGATGACTGTTGCCAGTAAGGTACGTGCCTTCTCATACTCACCCTGACGAGCCTCTGCTTCGGCTGCGATATAATAGACTTCTGCCAAGCGCATGAAATAATAGGAATCTTCGAACATAAACTCAGGAGTCAACTTGCTGTACTTGGCAATTCCAGTCATGCCTTCACCCTTGTATGCCCAAGTATAAAGAGGATCGTAGGAAGCTGCATCATCTTCACCTGGGAAGAATGGGAAATCGCCACCATCACCACCAGGAATCACGACATCACCGCCTTCACCTGGATCAGGAACTACTACATCCCCACCCTCTCCCGGATCTGGAACACCGATATCACCACCTGTTTCATCATCAGGAACTAAATCATCTGCCACCTTCTTGAGGAGTGAACCTGGAGAAAAGGCAAACCAAGAAGCATCCATCAGTTCATTAGGATTAGCAGTATAAGGAGCGAAAAGCATCTCCTTAGAATTAAACTGTTCAGTAAAAATATTAGCATAGTCGCTCTCCAGTTCATAGCCAGCAGTTTCTGCCTCGTTAATCACTTCTTCAGATAATCTTGCTGCCTCCGGATAGTTATCCTGGGCAAAATACATCTTTGCCTTCAAAGCCTTGGCAAAAAGACTACTCATGTGATAATGATCTGCCGGATGCTGTTCACAATGGGCGATGGCATAATCGAGATCTTCAGAAATCAACTTGTAAGTATCAGCTACAGATGAACGCTGACGAACCTGGTTATCTCTTACCAACTCATCCTTGAAGAGGCAGACTCCGTATTGGGAATCCTGTTTCCAGTATTCTCCGAAACATTTCAGGAGAGTAAGATAAGCCAAAGCACGCTGGCAACGAGCCTCTGCAATCATCTCGGCACGTTTTTCTTCTGTCATGCCTGGTATCTGCTTATTGATGTGAACCAGGAAGGTGTTGGCGGTATTGATGACATTGTAGTAGGCTGTATAGGCAGTCTCCACATTACTGTTGTTGGTCTGGATATTTTCTGCCGCAAACTCATCTACACCCATCACCATCGCCTGAGTCTGGGTATGCGCCATAGAGGCGATACCATATCTCAAGTAAGATACACCTGTACTGCGCCAGGAAGCGTAAACACCATTGAGAGCAGTCTGAGCAGATGTGGCATCGGTAATATAATTCAAATCGGTTACCACATAGTCTGGTTCCATATCATCGATGCTGCCTATCAAGTCGCACGATGTGAATGTGAGCGCTGATACTGACAGTAACGCCAGAAATTGATATCTTATATGTTTCATAATCTTCGTTTCTTTGAATTAGAATTGCAATTTGAGACCGAATGAGAACGAACGGCTCATTGGATATACATCCTTTGTCTCGGTTGTCTTGGTAAAGGCATTTGTGGCTGCCATATCTGGATCCAAACCTGGCCAATCGGTAATGGTAAAGAGGTTGGTAGCGGTAAAGAACACCGATGCACCACTCACATGCAAGCGCTCTAACCATGCTGGCTCAAAGGTATAAGAGAGCGTGATGTTGCGCAAACGGAAGTATGAGTTGGAATATACATAGCGGTCGTTGGCCTGGGTATTGGTATAGGCACTAGGCATCCACATCAACTTAGCATACTTGGCATCGGTGCGATCCGGTGTCCAGGTGTTGCCATACATCTCGCGCAAGATACTCATACCGAGGGCTCCACTAGCAGATTCCTGCATCGTGCTGTAGTAGGCATCACCACCTAACTGATACTGGAAGAGCATAGAGAGAGTGAAGTTCTTATATGACAAGGTATTTGACCATCCACCGAATACCTTTGGCTCTGGGTTGGCAATCGCCGTACGGTCGGCCTCTGAAATATAGCCATCACCATTGGTATCTGCAAACATGTAATCACCTACAGCAGCTCCATCCTGATAGAAATCAAATCCCTTGGCCATAGCCTGTTCATTCAACTTACTAATCTGATCCTGACTCTGATAGATGCCTGCCACTTTATATCCCTTCACGGTTCCCATGGCATGGCCTTCCATATAGAGATCCTGATGCATCATATCGAGGGTTGAACCATTGAGCTTGGTTATCTTATTCCTGTTGGATGAAATACTGAGCATAGTGTTATAGGTGAAATCCTTGGTACGAACTACATCACCACCGATAGAGAATTCAAAACCATTGTTGGTAAGATCAAGAATATTGCTGTAATAGGTGCCGATACCAAACTCCAGGGCGATAGGAGCAGGAGCAAGCGCACCATCAGTCTTACGATGATAGATATCAAAGCTACCAGTCAGACGACCATTGAATAAAGTAAAGTCGACACCAGCATTATACTCGGTTGTCATCTCCCACTTGATGTCCTTGTTTGGATAAGTAGAAGCAAGGGTGAGTCCGCTCTGTCCGCCATACTGATTACCATTGAAATACTGGATATAAGAAAAGTCTGATACGTTGGTGGAACCTGTCTTACCCCAACTCAAACGGAACTTCAGATCATCAATATCTCTTACAGATTCCAGGAAAGGCTCTTGATTGATGCGCCAGGCCAGAGAAACTGCAGGGAAAGTACCGCGCTTGTTACCCGGTCCAAATTTTGATGACTCATCGGAACGAAGACTGAAATCAAGCAGATAACGTGAGAGGAAATCATAGCTCAAACGACCATAGAGGGAATTGAGTCCACTCTTGGAATAAGTCTCCATAGGCTTGTTGACGGTAGTTGCAGAACTGGCATTGTTGAGCACATCGTCATTAGGGAATCCGCTGTAAGCCTGGTCGTGTTCCTTGCTCCAGTATCTGTCAGCACTGTAACCAGCCATCACGTCGAAGCGATGGTCGTCAGTAATCTTGAATTTATAGTCAGCACGGAAGTTAATAGACGTATTCGTGTTACGATAGTTAGCCTCTGCAAGCGTAGATGTTGGTTCCGTCTCTTGCTGTTCTGGCAAGGAAACCTTCGGAGAGAAATAGCTGTTGCTGAAGATGAAACGGGATATGTTGGCATCAGCATGGAGGGTAAGACCTTCGATAGGCTTGATGTCAATGTAGGCATTTCCTGAGAACTGGTCGTTCTCATATTGCGTCTTTCTCTGGAGTTTGCCCACCGGACTTGCATCCATATAGCTACTTGCATGTTCGCCAAACTTATCTACTCGTTTCAGGTTACCATCAGCATCACGCACAGCCATGTCAGGACGAGTCTTCCATGAGTCGTTGTCATAGCCCAATGCAGGATCGTTGCTGCCGCTCTTGCGAGAAGAGTAGGTATAGTCGAGCACACCACCCACGGTGATATACTTATTGATTTCAGAATCTAAAGAGAGTCTGGCACCATATCTCTCCATACGGTCGTTGATGAGCAGACCTTCCTGGTTCATACCGTTGAAGGAGAATGAATAGTTGGTCCTGTTGCTGCCACCTCTGATGGCTACATTATACTGGTGGGTAGGCGCATTCTTGTTGATCACCTCCTTTGCCCAGTTGGTATTCGCAGAACCGAAAAGGCTCTCATTGAGTCCATTATATGTATAGACACCCGTCTCGGCATTATATCCGATGTTACCAAATTGGCTCAGATAGTCGGCTACGCCATACATATTCACCATCGAACTGCCGTCGTTCATGCCATTTACCGTATTGCGCAGGATTTCGTCCTGTACATTCTTGTATTCAGCCGTGTTCAGCGGTTCGTAGTTCTTGATAGGATTACTGAACGAGAATGTGTAGCCGAAATCCACCTTAGTCTTCTCATTGCGCTTTCCGTTCTTGGTCTTGACAATAACGACACCATTGGCTCCACGTGATCCATAGATCGCAGTAGCTGCGGCATCTTTCAGCACATCGATACTCTCAATATCGTTTGGTGAGATATTGATGAGCGGGTTGATGCCGGTATCCTCCATAAAGGTAGGAACGCCATCAATGACATAAAGAGGCTGGTTGTTGTTACCTTTACCCGATTTAGGATAAGGAGATGTAATACCGCGGATGTTTAACTTGAGAGATGAACCAGGCTCACCATTTGCGGTAGTAGCCAATACGCCCTTTACAGTACCCTGAAGAAGACCATCGAGGGTTGGTGTGGTAGCAGCCAACTTGCTTATCTGTTCCTGACTCACAGTAGAAATAGCGGTAGTTACATTCCTACGGCTCTTGCTGCCGTAACCGATGACAACGAGATCATCCAGCGCAACATGATCCAACTCCAGCATCATATTTTGCTCTTTTACGCCACGAAATTCAATACTCTTCGATTTGTAACCAATGCTGGAAAATACAATTTTAGGATGCGCCATAGATGGAAATTCCAGTATGTAGTTACCATCAGCATCAGTGATAACACCATAGCTCGTGCCTTCGATCTGCACCGTGACACCTACCAGAGGATTTCCCTCGGAATCAATCACTCTTCCTTTTATAAAGGTATGACCTTTTTCTTGCACATTTTCAATACCAGCCGCAAAACTGGTATGAACTGGAAGGGCTGCCTGCACAAAGCTGGCTGAAGTTGCTGCCAAGAAAAGCAACAAGCTTTTTTTCTTCTTCATAATAACTGAATGTTAGTTAAACTTCATGTTCATGGCACAAAAGTATAAAAAATATCTAAAACTGTAGCATCATGTTACAAAATTAACTTATTTTATACACATATTCCTGCATTTTCTCCTATTTTCCTTACATTTTCCCGGATTTTAAGTCTTTTTCTCTAAAAAAATGCTATCAGTAAGCGTTCAAATCAAACAAAGTGTATTCTGTTCTCCGTAATACATTATTTAAAGAGGATCCCATAGCTTTTGTGTTATGGAACCCTCCCCTACTCTACTTAGAGTATCATTTCTTCATATTCCAGTCCGAAGACATCCGCTACGGCCTTGTATACCACCTTTCCATTTACGATATTCAAACCCCTATACAGGGCTTTATCCTCCTTGCAGGCCTTTCGCCAACCCTTATCAGCAAGCGCCAATGCATATTTCAGCGTAGCATTGGTCAAGGCTGTAGTAGAGGTATTCGGCACAGCACCAGGAATATTAGCTACTGCATAATGAACGATTCCATCGACCATATATGTCGGATCAGAATGTGTGGTTGGATGCGATGTCTCGAAACAGCCACCCTGATCGATTGCTACATCAACAAGTACAGTTCCTGGCTCCATCAATTTCAACATATCTTTCGTGATAAGATGCGGCGCCTTATCACCTGGTACGAGCACACTACCCACAACGATATCCACATCTGTCAATTCTCTACGAATATTATGCTCGTTGGAATAGAGCGTGTGTACATTGATAGGCAGCTCCATCTCTAACTGACGAAGACGAGGCAAACTGATATCTGTAATCCATACATCAGCTCCCATTCCTGCAGCCATTCTTGCCGCAGCTTCTCCTACGGTTCCGCCGCCCAATACCAAAACCTTGACGCGGTTCACACCAGGTACACCACTCATCAGTTTCCCTTTTCCTCCCTTTGTCTTCTGCAGATAAAAAGCACCATTAATAATGGCCATTCTTCCAGCTACTTCACTCATCGGAATGAGTAAAGGCAAATGGTGGTTATCTGTCTCCACAGTCTCATAAGCCAGACAGACAGCACCACTCTTGAGCATAGCATCGGTAAGTTCCTTGTCACAGGCAAAATGGAAATAAGTGAATACAAGCTGGTCTTGATGGATAAGTGGATATTCCTCAGCGATAGGCTCTTTCACCTTTACAATCATTTCCGCCTCACGATATACACTCTGAATGTCGGGTAAGATTATGGCTCCTACCTTTTCATACGCTTCATCAGCAAATCCGCTGTTCTCTCCAGCCGTATGCTGAACCATCACTTCGTGACCATGTCGAATGAATTCAGCTACTCCTGCTGGTGTCATTCCAACACGGTTCTCATTATTCTTAATCTCTTTTGGAATACCAATTTTCATGATGTTATAGTTTTAAAGTTCGACATCAGTTTAACTTTGTAAAGATACAGAAAATTTCAATAGGTTGTATGCACTTAGAGGAAAAATTAACATATCTTATATAAACTATTCCTGTTGAATATACGAATTTTAGTTTATTAGGCAATTAGACTAAACGAACATTCTAACTTTATACATGATAGATGTTATACAAAAAGAATAATTAAAATGCTGAATTATAAAGTGTTAACATGTTAGGCTTGTAATATACATGTTTCTCTCGCCAATCATTAGATTATTATAATTGCTGGCAGTTAGTATATTTGATTAAACGTAGTTTTGTATTTTCGTTTATTATAATATAAGTCTTTAAGAACATTAGTTTATCAGTTTTTAAGTTTGTACGGCTATACATAAATAGGTTTATTCATATATCAGTATAATTGTTTATAAGTATAATAGTCTATACAAATATATGTTTAATAGAATATTCATATATAAGTTTAATTAATTTGTCCGTCTATTAGGATATCCATATTTTCGTTTAATAATACATTCGAAGTGATGCTTATTCTTCATGAAGATTGTTAGAAAAGTATAAAAAAAAGGATATTTACAAAGAAATAAGAAGATAAATTCTTTTATATCAACTATTTTGGCTATTTTTGCAACCAATATTAGAACAAAAGAACATTAGATAATCCAGAAATAAGACTTTTAGTCTTTCAGAACGAAAGAATATAAGTCAATCCGTACATTCTAATTGCCAGCAATTCTAATAAATGTAAAATGTATTAAACAATAATGTGAAATAAGGAAAAAAGAAATATGAAACATGAACTACAGGAAATTGTTGCAGTAGTGAACAATAAGGGTGGAGTAGGCAAGACGGCTACTGTGCAGTCTCTGGCTTCTGGCATAGTCCGGTTGAATCACAATCTCAGGGTTCTGGTAATAGACTTAGACCCACAATGCAACCTCTCTTCGCTTTTCGGAGTGAGAGATAACGAATATGATAACATATACAACGCCATGTGCAAACAGAGTGGTGTGCCAGTCTACAAATGTAAAAATGGAGTATATGCAGTTCCAGGATCTGCTCAGATGGAAAATATAGAACAACACCTTCCAGGAGGCCCTTCACTGAGAGAACAGATGAAGAGCTACACGGTATTACTGGGATGCTTGCAAGACAACGATTGCCATGACATGACAGGAGAAGGACTGAAAAACGTATTTGATGATTTCGACTACATTTTCATCGACTGTCCTCCAGCACTTTCCAAGAACACTTATAATGCTTTGGTTGCTGCGAGCAAGATTTTGATTCCAGTACAGATGGAAGCATTATCTGTCAAGGGAGTAAGTGAAGTACTCAGCGTAATGGATGAAGTGAAAGAGTTCCACATGAACGATAATTTGGAATTACTTGGACTCCTGCCAGTTATGGTAGATGAACGAACCAAGATTACCAAGCAGTTGAGCAAACTTTTAGGCGAAAAACATGGCGACTTAATTCTGCCTTGCCGTATCCGACGCTCTGTAAAGTTCCTGGAAGCTCAGGCACACGGACAAAGCATATTCGAATATGCACCTTACTCAAGTACAGGTATCGATTACGAAATTGCTATCAAGCGCATGTTCAACATCAAAATCTAATCTTGGTAGGGTAGGTTGAAACATGTAATAATAAAACAAAAGAAGATAAACTTATAAAATATAAGAATTATGGCTGTAGCAAAAAGAAATTTAGAAGAAATTGGTGAGTCTCTTGAAAATATGGGTATGAACGACCGACCAAGTTTATTAAACACAGAAATGGCAAAAAGCGAAGAGGATAAAAATATATCTAAAGGTGGTCGCAAGAGAAAAAGTTACTGGACTGCAGAGGAAAGACGCACCAGAACGAGTGTGGCTACATATCTTAACAAGGAAGAACTCCTTCTCCTGAAGATGAAATGCCTCTCAGATGATATCCCACAGGAAAACCTGCTCTACAATATCCTGATGGATTACTTGAAAAAGTAAGCAAACAAAAAGTAGTTATTAAAAGGGTGAAAACCACAAAACTGTTTACCTAAAAAAGCGCTAAGCTTAAAAATAAGGTATAAGTTCCTATAAAAACCACATTTTTGTTTACCAAAAGAATGATAATTATAGATTATTCTTTATAATAAATTATATATCTCTTATTTATTACAGAAAGCATAATAGCTTGATTAATAATGAGTTATGTTTGAAATGGTAAATAGAAAAGTGGTTTTAGGTAAATAGGAATATGGTTTATGGTAAATAGCTTGGTGGTTTCGGGTAAATATTTATGTGGTTTTAAGTAAATAATAAAGTGGTTTTAGGTAAACAACTTTGTGGTTTATGGTAAACAGAAATGTGGTTTTTATATGAGTGAACCAAAAGGAAACAAGAATCTGGTGTGGATTAACACACCTTTTTCGCTGACAAAATTGGATAAGCAATATACATTATTGCAACAAAACATATTGATGGTTGCAAGTACCCATCTGCAGAAGTATGTTGAAGAGTATTTTACCGAGAAGAGAGTGCTTGGAGATGCACGCTCCGACTATCTTTTCGAGAAAGGAATAGAGCATGCTGTTATGGAGATTCCGCCCATCAAAATAGACATCAAGGATTTTCAGGTATCAACGGAGTTTCATAATTATAAGAATCTGCGTGATACGCTGAAGAACGATATCCTCAACCTGTCGGTGCGTGTAAAGACGGATAGCAAGACAGAGAAGATACAGCACGTATTTTCAAACATTGAGATTCCGACAACGCAGAAAGGCTATACAAAGAGCGATGGTGAGAAAGTAGAACGCATCAAGGGTGAAGTAATACTTGAGATAGATCCAAAACTCACCATGAGCCTTTTTGACATGCGTCAGGGATATATTCACCATATCTCCATGATTGCTAAATATTCCAAGAAGGTGAATACACCTCGACTCTATATATATCTGCTTCGTCAGATGGGACTAGACAAGAGCTTGGATGTTAAGGTTGAGTTTTTGCCGATGAAACAGTATTTGGGTCTGGTAGAACTTGATGAACATGGCAATATTCTGCTTGACGACAAGGGGGAGCCTGTGATGAATAAATATCCTAAATTCTCGCAATTCAGAAAACAGGTACTCGATGTGGTACGGGAAGATCTCAACAGAATGGCTAGTCGCAGTGAGACCGATATCGTATTTGATGAATTTTCTGAAGAAGACTTTGTTTATCGGAACGGAAAGCATAAGGGAGATCCTGAATATGTTATCTTCCATATCAAGCGGACGGATGTAGGTATCAATCATATCGGAGATAAAGATGCAGATATTGCTCGTCGTCTGAATGAAAAAATAAACCGTAATAGGGGAAAGAAAACATCTGATGATGCCACGCAGCAGGGAGATCTTTTTGCGCATGTATATCAGAATCCTGACAAGAAGATAGAAGTAGACACGACTCAAGGTTTTGAGCAATGGAATCAGTTTATTTCGATGGTACAGGATACCAGTCAGCAAGCCCTGTTGGGCAGATGCAAATTCATAGGAATCAAGAATGACAGATTCTGTATTGCTGCTAGTGATGATGATTTTGCTGCTTTGAAAACATCGGGTCTTGAAAGGCTGGCACAAGAATTTTTTGACTGTGTCGGTTCGTTCATGCCTGTATTCTATAGAGGCTAAGCAGAACAAGAAAGCAGAAGAGGAAGTAGGGGAGTACCGTACTTCCTCTTTTTGATATGTAAAACCACATTTCTGTTTACCTACTTTTAAGAATGGCTTATCATCAAAACCACAAAACTGTTTACCTGAAATGTCATGTATATAATTCATTCCATTTTGAGGTTATATTAATTATTTACCAAATCCCGTGTTATAATTTGATATGTAATAAGTTATATCATTTTTATATCAGTCTTTTATTCTTAGGTAAACAGTTTTGTGGTTTTTGGTAAACAAAATAGTGGTTTCAGGTAAACAATATAGTGGTTTCAGGTAAACAGTTTTGTGGTTTTTATCTTGATAAGATACTATTTTTTATCTTATTCTATTTGAAATCAGGCACCTGAATACAATTTGAATATGTGTATAACTATCAGTATATTAGTATGTTATGTAAAACGTTTAAAGAAGTTGTCTAGGTATTTTGATTTTTTCTTTAGTAGCAACTGAATAAGAATTTAAAAACCACAAAACTGTTTACCTGGCAGAACGTTTATCGATTTTTCTCATAAACCACATTTCTGTTTACCAGTTTTTCTCATGAATTTAACTAGGTAAAAACCACATTTCTATTTACCTAAAAAGGAGCAACTGCTTTTTACTAGGATAGGTAAACAGTTTTGTGGTTTCTGGTAAACAAAATAGTGGTTTCAGGTAAACAGTTTAGTGGTTTAGGTAAATAGAATAGTGGTTTAGGTAAACAAAAATGTGGTTTGTGCTACAAAATGCAGTGATTTTTGGTAAACAACTTTGTGGTTTATGCGTAGTTTTGTGGTTGTAGGTAAACAGTTTTGTGGTTTTCTCCTTATAGAGTATCAAATTCTTAATTGTCTAATTGTAGAATTGACTAATTGCCGGAAAAACTACAAGTAAGTTTCTTTTTTAGGTTATTATTTTGTCATTGAACTGCTTCCAAGTAAGTTCTCACCGCATTCACAAGTTCTATGATGGTTATACCAGTCATGGCCCAACGTGAAACCAGAGCCATCAACTTTTGAGGTCAGGAATGAACTGTTTGCGCCTGATGGAAAACTCTTGCAAACTTTCAAGAAAAAATAGTGCCAAGAAAGCCCAATGGTCTTTAGCCTTTGGATTTTCTTGGCACAAAATTTAGCCTTAATCTGTTTCCTTATGTTTATGTAAACGGCTAACTATCTTGTAGCCTCTTCCGTATCTTTTGCCTTTTATTCCAATCAGTCCACCATTATAATAATTCAGAACTTCATTTTTATGGAGTCTTGATAGGGTGGTGTTGAAACAGTTTATCTTGAGAGTAGGATAGAGTTGCATAGTCTTATCAATAAGACTCTCTTTGGTTTGCGGGAGGGACTCCTCTGTTAAGACTTTTACCATCGTAGATGCCAAAGAAGGTTTGGAATTATCTTTCAGGATAGTCTTTTCTTTTTTCTTTTCCTTCTTCTCCTTCTTCTTATGGTTATCTACAGTTGGAGTGGCAGTCTTTTTCTCTTCCTTCTTTGCCTGTTTGGCAAAGGATTCCGCATTGATGTCAAGCTTCAGTCCCAGAATTTCCGAAATGATGTTCTTGAGGACATAGATGAACAACTCGCTGTCTTTACTCTTGAGTGAGGTCTCTTGTTTCCAGTAGCGACTCTTGAAAGCAAGTTGGGTCAACTCTTCAATCTCCTGTTCAGAAATATCTTCTTTGTTAGCGAGACGTGCATTGGCCACATTGAGGAATGAAGCAAAGGAGAAGGTGGAGAATTGACTTGGAATTACGTATGTGAAAATATGATTGTTTTCTCCCTTTGCTGAAGGATGTTTGAGATTAATCATACTCATCCCTTTTACCAGAGCAATTAAAAAAGCCATGCTGGCGTATGAGAGATTTGTATTTTCAACCTCACAGATTCCTTTATAGTCGAGGTTCTTATCCGAGATAAAGTTCATGGTAAAAATACCATAGTTAGTCCATTCTGTAGAATGGAGCAACTGCTGGAGTGTGGGATCTTCCGGTGCCCCCAAGCCTCTGTTAACGCTATCTATATAGCGACGCATTGTTTCTACTTCTTCCCATTGGAGGAGTGAATCATCTCCCGGCTCATGGTTTCTGATGCAGCCGATGGTTCCCAGTCTGATAACATCAGCAGAAGTTGAAGTTCGCAGGTGATTTGCGAGCTTGGCAAATAAATTAGGCATCCAGTCGAAATCATCAACCGGCGAATCTATATAATCTTCCTGATAGTAATTGTTATCAGTAAAATCTAAATCTTGATACATGCTATATTTTGTAAAAAATTGAATTCAAATCTTTCATTTGCAAAGGTAAGAAAAAATATTCTATTCTCCAAATTTTTGGCTAACTATTTGAACATCAGAGTATATTTTATGGTTTTGTTTGCTGAAAAATCACAAAAAATGGTCTTACTTGTAAAAAAAGACAGACTTTTTAACAGTTTACAGGTCAAAAGGTGAGAAAGAATCTGTATTGATGTCTTTGAGAACCGCAAGGATGGAGTCATTAAGGTAGCGATATTTCCTGGTTAAACTAGAGAGGGTGGGGCATAACTCCATGACCCACCCTCTCTTGTTAAAATGCAATGTACTGTAAATATTAAGCTTTACTGCCAGGAATGGCAGATACAACACCTTGATGCATCATACGCGATTTTTCCTTAGCCAATGCCTGCATATCCACTGCCACATCGTCTTCATCTACGATTTCTACGCCAGTCATCGTTTCGATTACGTCTTCCATGGAAACCACTCCTC
>ERZ1035070.466-NODE-466-length-12643-cov-11.655148_pt1 | contig 12643 bp, 9 predicted proteins | sample MGYA00520603_ERZ1035070 | MGnify/ENA primary metagenome ERZ1035070 (study PRJEB33766, sample SAMN09781695) | gut metagenome | biome: gut microbiome | host: Homo sapiens | place: Madagascar | study: EMG produced TPA metagenomics assembly of the PRJNA485056 data set... | reverse complement strand
GTTAATGTCCAAGCCTTTACGTAACTTAATTACATTTGCCATAACTACATATTAATATTTAAAAACTGATTTAATATTCCTATTTATTTTCTTACTATAATATTCCTATTTTACTGAATTTTCCAAAACTTGCTGCAAAAATAGTAAAAAAAAGTAAGATAAGAAAGAAAAATTGGCGTTTTATTCGAGTTTTTGACAAAAATGAAGTAATTTTGTGGCAAAATTTAATGTTTATGCAATACCCAAACCGAAATTTGATACATGCAGATAGCAAAAAAGTATCATTATCGGGCGCTGGATAACGCATCATTTGAACAACAAAACAAGCATACATTTGAAACAGATTAAACATATTATTAATGGTATTATATGGTCGGTAGTGGCCATCTATTTCTTGCTCGTAGTACTGTTGCACGTGCCACCAGTACAAGCCCTCATTGGCTCTCAGGTGGCGGATGCGCTCCAGAAGAAATTTGGTACGGAGGTGAGCGTGGGCAAGGTGAACCTGGGATTCTTCAACCGCATCATCATCGACGATGTGAAGATGCTCGACCAGCGTGGCGACAGCATGATCTATGCCTCGCGCCTATCTGCCAAGCTCGACTTCCTGCCCCTCAAGGATGGCAAGATAGTAGTCAACTCGGCGCAGCTCTTCGGTCTGCGTGCCAACCTCTACAAGCAGACGGCGCAGAGCAAGCCCAACTTCCAGTTTGTACTCGACTCCTTGGTCAGCAAGGACACCACCAAACATACGCCCCTGGACCTGCGCATAGGCAGTCTCATCATTCGCCATGGTGCCATCGCCTACAATCAGCGTGATGTGGCATCCGTAGCGGGTGTGTTCTCGCCTAAGCATATCGGGGTGACAGGGCTCTCCGCCCACTTCATTCTCGACCATCTCACTGACGATAATATCTCCTTAGCCATCAAGAAGATAGCGCTCAAGGATAAATCAGGACTTGAAGTAAAGAACTTCCGCCTGAAGCTCATTGCCGACAAGCATCAAGCCACGCTCCGCGACTTCCTCTTGGAGTTGCCTCACAGCCAGTTGGAGCTCTCTCCCATCCATGCCACTTATCGTGTGGAGAATGGCAAGTTGGTAGCCTCCAGTTTGCAGTATGAGGGTGGCATCAAGCCTTCCAGAATCACCTTGACGGATGTGGCTTGCTTCGTACCAGCCCTCCGAAAATTTGAGGATGAACTCTTGGTGGACTGTCAATTCTCGGGCACTTCCACCTCTGCCCGCATCCCCAAGCTCCACTTCAAGACCCGCAGTGGCAGCGTGGTGCTCGATGCCAAGGGCAAGTTAGCCGACTGGGACCGCACCCTGCGCTGGCATACCGACATCAAGACACTCAAGCTCTCTGCCGATGGCATCAAGCAGGTAGCAGCCAATCTGGGCAAGCGCATCAATATCCCGCAGGAGGTGTTGCGCCTGGGCAATATATATTATATAGGTGAAGCTGGCGGCGCAGGCAAGAAGCTTGGCGCCAAGGGATACCTGCGCACAGACGCAGGCGAGGTGAACCTGAAGGCAGAGAAGAATGGCGAGCAACTGGCTGCCCATATCGACACCAAGGGCATCAACCTGGGCAGAATCTTGGACAACAAGAAGTTTGGCATCCTTGCTGCCACCCTCGACGCCCATGGCACCACCAAGTATCTGGCAGCCCGAGGCAGCATCCCACGTTTCGACTTCAACAACTACAGCTTCCGCAACATCCAGTTGGACGGCAGCTATAACAACGGACTGATAGACGGACTTGCCTCCATCGCCGACCCTAACATCAATCTGCAAGTAAAGGGCAACTACAGCATTCCGAGCAAGCAATATGCCGTGAATGCCGATATCCGCCACCTACAGCCTAGCATCCTGGGCGTGAAGATGGCAGACAAGACCTACAGTCTCGATGACATCCAGATAGAAGCCAAGAACCAAGGCAAGGACAGCTACCTGGACCTCATGGCTCCATTTGCCGAAATCCATGTGAGCGGACAATACGACTACGCCACCCTGGTGCAGAGCGGTACCAACCTCATAGCCAGCAAGATGCCTACCATTCCAGGTATCGGCAAGGTGTCGGCTTCTGCCAAGAACAACTTCAGCATTCAGGCTCACGTGTCATCTACCGAGATATTGCGCCGCATGTTGGGCATTCCGCTCACCCTCAGCGAGCCTATCACCCTGGCAGGCACACTCTCCGACATCCATCGCAGCGTCAACTTGCAGGCTAACATACCGGGCTTCGAATACTCGGGTGCCGCATTCCATGGTGGCAAGCTCGACATGCATACCATCGGCGATACCCTCAAGGTGAAGGCCGGCATCAGCCAGGGCATACCGGGCAGCGTGGGTCCTACCTATCAGTTGGATGCGGCGGCAGCAGACAACACGCTCTCCACCCTGCTCCATTACGACAATCATTCGGCTAAGTTGCCCGTGAAGGGACTCTTGGATGCCCACGCCCAGTTCTTCAAGAACGAGCACAATGAATCCACTGCCCATGTCACCATCCATCCATCCAGGCTCACGCTGGGCGACACGCCATGGGAGGTTCATCCGAGCGACATCGTATATAGCAAGAACCACTTGATGATAGACCATTTCGCCGTGAGCCACAAGGACCAGCACGTCATCGTGAGTGGACTTGCCACCCCCAACAAGGAGGATAGCATCATAGCCGACTTGAAGGATGTGGACGTGGCATATATCCTGAACCTCGTCCACTTCCACTCGGTCGACTTCACCGGAAGAGCATCGGGCAAGGCAGTAGTGAAGAGCATCTTCCATCAGCCAGATGCCTATGCCAACCTCGACATCAAGGACTTCACCTTCGAGAATGGTCCGCTCGGTGTGCTCCATGCTGCCGTGGCATTCAACAAGGAAGAGGAGCAAATCGACATCCATGCCACTGCCGATGACGGTCCTGAGCATCAGACGCTGATCAATGGCTACGTATCGCCCAAGCGCAACTACATAGACTTGGGCATCGAGGCGCAAGGCACCAGCATGAAGTTTATGGAGAATTTCTGCGGCAGTTTTATGAACAATATCGAGGCTTGGGCTGACGGTAAGCTCAACTTGGTGGGCGACCTGAGCAACATCAACTTGGTGGGCGACATCGTGGCGCATGGCAAGATGCACATGAAGCAGCTCAACACCGACTATACATTTGAGAATCTGAGAGCCCACGCCATTCCAGATGACATCTTGCTACAGAATGATACGCTCTATGACCGCAACAGAAACATAGCCGTGGTGAGCGGTGGCATCCACCACAAGCACCTCACCAAACTGAGCTATGACCTAGACCTGAAGGCGCGCAACTTCCTGGGCTATGACACCCATGAGTTTGGCGACAACACCTTCTATGGTACCATCTATGCCACGGGCAAGGTGGGCATCCACGGCAAGAGCGGCGAAACCATCATTGACATCGACGCTGAGCCAGAGCCTGGCAGCATCTTCGTATATAATGCGGCTAGCCCAGACGCCATCAGCGACAAGGATTTTATCCACTGGCATGAAATCGTACCGCAGTTGGCAGATAGCATCAGCAAGCAGATGGCATTCACTCCGGTGGAAGATGAGATAGACTTCTCTTCGGACATGCGTATCAACTTCCTGATCAACACCAACCAAAACCTCACCGTGAAACTCATCATGGACGAGCAGAGCGGCGACTACATCACGCTCAATGGCGACGGTGTGATTAGGGCAAACTGGTTTAACAAGGGTTCGTTCGATATGTTTGGCAACTATGTGGTGGACCATGGCTTGTACAAGCTCACCATCCAGAATGTGATCAAGAAGGACTTCGAGTTTATGCCGGGCGGCACCATCGCCTTCGGTGGCAACCCATATAGCGCTCCGCTCAATCTGCAAGCCAAATATACCGTGAATGGAGTGCCACTGAGCGATTTGAGTATCGGTAAGTCATTCAGCAGCAACAATATCCGAGTAGACTGCTTGATGGATATCACGGGTACTCCACGAGCACCAAAGGTAGACTTCTCCATGGATATGCCAACGGTGAATAGCGATGCCAAGCAGATGATCTACTCGGTCATCAACTCGCAGGAAGAGATGAACCAGCAGGTGCTCTATCTCTTGGGTATCGGACGATTCTATGCCCAGAGCAACAACAACCAGATGAGCGAGAATGCCAATCAGCAGAGCCAGACTTCGCTAGCCATGCAGAGTCTTTTGAGCGGTACTATCTCTCAGCAAATCAACACCGTGCTTTCGAGCCTGGTAAATAGCAACAACTGGAACTTCGGAGCCAATATCTCCACGGGTGATGAGGGTTTCAACAATGCTGAGTATGAGGGTATTCTGAGCGGTAAGCTGCTCAATAACCGTCTGCTCTTCAATGGTCAGTTTGGCTATCGAGACAATGCCAACGCCACCCAGAGCTTCATCGGCGATTTCGACCTTCGCTATCTCATCTATCCGAATGGCAATCTCGCCATCCGCATGTACAATCAGACCAACGACCGCTACTTTACGCGCAACAGTCTGAACACCCAGGGCTTGGGTCTCATCATGAAGAAAGACTTCAATGGTTGGCGCGACCTCTTCGGCATCAAAAAGAAAAAGAAGAAAACTGCCGAAAATCCGGCAAAAGGAAAATAAGCAAGAAATGCTGGGATGGCTGGTTTGTTACCTGCCCTCCCAGCATTTCTTGCTTGTATTTTTTTTCTATCGCTTCAAGGCGATATTATAATTATAGTATTTTGTATTGCCCGTGATATCCTCCAATACCTGAATGAAAGGAGGGAACTTCACGCTCTCATGCTGTGCGATACCCTTGGTTTCGAGTATCATGAGGTCGCTCACTGGCTCCAAGAAAGAATCCAGCTCAAAATACTGACCCTTCCAGATGAAACTCTTGCGATGCTTGTGGATGCGCTGGCGATATGGATCAGCCTGCTGCAACATGCTCTCATAGAGATTGGCATTGATCTGACGCTCAGTCTCTATCTGCTCCTTGTCCGAGATGCGCTTCTTGGTGGTATGCACATACACATACTTGCCATCAAAACCACGACGGCGCAAGCGAATCTCGCTGCCTGGGTCGCCAGTAAGATAAGTCTGCACGATGTCGCTCTCGATAGCATTTGGCACTTCTCCCGTCAGCTTCACGATATACTTTCTCTCCTCCTCTATTGGCTGAGGAATGCCGAGCACATTGCTTATCTCCTTGAGCACACGGTTCAGCTTGTTGTCGAAATCCTCATGGTTGTTGATCACTCTCAAGTGAGGGTGTCCCTTCCATGCTGATACAATCTTCTTGTCCAGCTCACGAGCTATCTGAAGTCCATGTTCATCAGCCTTCTCCAATCGCTGCGCATTATTGGCAGTGGTATAGAACTGCTCTGCGCCATCGGCAGCCGAAACCAAATGGAGCACTGCGTCATAGCGCTCGCGTAGCTGAGTGTTGGTATAACCCTGCTCCGAGATGATGCGATTCCAAAACTCAGGGGTGAGATAGGTGGAGATGTCCATCGTTCCACGGTCGCAAACGATGAGCACTGGCTGGTCCATTGTCTCTGCCATGCGCAGAAAACTATCCTCCAGTCCCACCTGAGTCATAAAGGTAGCCTTCTCTCCCTCAAAGAAGAAATCCTTGTTGGAGGTCAGGTAGTTCATGCCAGCCTGGGTAAACATGGTAGGCACCTCTGGTATGGTAAACACCTTATAGCCGAGGCTCGAGAAATGCTCTATCACCTTGACCATGGCGGTAGTCTTACCAGCGCAAGGTCCGCCAGTGAGTACAATCTTCTTGATATTATTCATCTATGTTTCTGTTTTTTATTTTTCGGCTGCAAAGTTACAAATATTTATCCAAAATCCCTTCTTTTTTCATCATATTTCTACCATAAATATGCTATATAATATATAAGATGTGTAAAAATAGCGTCCATTATTTTGTTTTCTGCCCTTTTTGATGTAACTTTGCAAAGAATTAATTGTAAAAATAAGAAGAGATTAGAATCAAAACGAAAATAATAAAACAATAGATACAAATGGAAAAAGTAAAGACTTTGATTATAGGTAGCGGTCCTGCTGGATATACTGCTGCCATCTATGCAGGCAGAGCCGACCTCAAGCCTGTGCTCTATTCGGGTATGCAACCAGGCGGACAGCTCACTATCACCACGGAGGTAGAAAACTTCCCTGGTTATCCTAATGGCGTGGACGGTACCCAGATGATGATGGACATGAAGGAGCAGGCAGCTCGCTTTGGCGCAGACATCCGTGATGGAAGCATCGAGAAGGCAGACTTCAGCTCTCGCCCATTCCATCTCACCGATGAGCGTGGCAATGAGATAGAGGCAGAGACTGTGATTATCGCCACAGGTGCATCAGCCAAGTATCTCGGACTGGCTGATGAGGAGAAGTATCGTGGACAGGGCGTATCAGCTTGTGCTACCTGCGATGGTTTCTTCTATCGCAAGCGTACGGTAGCCGTAGTGGGCGGTGGCGATACAGCCTGCGAGGAAGCGCTCTATCTCTCTGGCCTTGCCAAGAAGGTGTATATGATAGTGCGCAAGCCTTATCTCCGTGCGGCTGAAATCATGCAACAGCGTGTGAAGGAGAGAGAAAACATCGAGATTCTCTTTGAGACCAACACCGTGGGTCTCTTCGGTGAGAATGGTGTGGAGGGAGCTCATCTCGTTCGCCACAAGGGCGAGCCAAATGAGGAGCCATTCGATATTGCCATCGATGGATTCTTCCTTGCCATTGGTCATAAGCCTAACACCGACCTCTTCAAGGGGCAGATAGATCTCGATGAGCAGGGCTTCATCAAGGTGGTACCTGGCACAGCCAGCACCAATATCCCTGGTGTCTTTGCCGCTGGTGATGTAGCTGACCCAGTTTATCGCCAAGGTGTGGTGGCAGCAGGTTCTGGTGCCAAGGCAGCCATTGAGGCGGATAGATTCTTGAATCAATAAGATATATAGTTCTAGGACCAATGATTAATTAAGTTAAAAAAATAAGGCATAATTTTGTCACGTTGGAAAAAAGTATTACTTTTGCATCTGACTAAAGACAAAGGAAGATTGGCAGAGTGACCGAATGCGCTGGACTCGAAATCCGGTATACCCTCTTCTGGGTATCGGGGGTTTGAATCCCTCATCTTCCGCTTTTTAATGCAAATATCCCTTGATATGAAGAAATTAATTATCCCTATAATGTTGCTCCTCCCTATGATGGCACAGGCACAGACCGTGCTCACTGAGGAACAACAGCTAGAACAAGCTCAGAAACAACTGGAGGCTGCCAAGAAAGCCCTCGAAATAGCTAAGCTCAAAGCTGAAGCTGCCCGTCTCAAGGCTCAAACCGACAGCATCAACAAGGCTGCGGAAGAAGCAGAAAAGCAGGCGAAGGCTTTGGAAGATGCTCCGAAGTCTCAGGCAAATTCTGCTAAGACAGAAGTTCCTGCTCCAGCAGTAGCCAAGGAACCAACTACCAAGACTGGCTGGGTGGTACCAACAGCTGTGGCAGCCAAGAAGGAGGAACCTAAGAAGACTACTCTGTCCAATGGCGTGGTGCTGAAGGAAGACCCTAAGTATCTGGAAGGTGCCGTCACCCTCAATGCCGAGGGCAAGGTGGAATTTACCACTGAGACGGATGCCAATGGCAAGACAGCTGACCAGATTTATAATATCGTATATCAGTATATGAGTGAGTTGACACAGGGTGAAAATAATATCGCCAGCCGTGTGGCCTTGGTCAACAAGGATGAGCATGTCATAGCCAATACCATGGACGAATGGCTCGTGTTCAGCGCTTCTTTCATTTCGTTGGATCGCTCAGAGTTCCGCTATAACTTGGTGGCAAATATCACAGACAATCATCTTAAGCTTACGCTGGGTCGCATCGTCTACAATTACGAGGAAGGCAGAAGCACGGGTTTCAAGGAAACTGCCGAAAACGTGATTACTGATAAGTATGCGCTCACCAAGAAGAAGAACGACTTGGCTAAGATATATGGCAAGTTCCGCCGTCTCACCATTGATAGAAAAGACCAGATATTTAGTGACTTGACAAAGCTGGTTAAAGAATAGATTTTTATTTATAGATTTAATAATAATAGGTATTCATAGTTTATGGATGATATAAAACAAGGCTCAGAACAAGAGGTTCAGCAGACAGAGGCTCAGCAGGCAGAAGTTCAGCCACAGCAGAGTTATGCAGTAAGACCGCAGCGTCACCATCATCGTCGCTTGGAATATAGCGACCGCAGCAATATGCTGGGTGTGCGCAATGCGCTCAACATCGCTTTCATGCTCTTCGCCATCGTGGGTGTAGTGCTCTTTTATCAGATGGAAGACCGCATGGTGGCATACATCCTGCTCATCATTGGCGTAGTGCTCAAAATAGCAGAAGTTTGCATCAGAATGTTTAAGAAATAACGTAATTAATGAAGAAAAGATTATTCTCGATTTTCATGTTTTGTGCTGCAATCTCACCGGTTGCGGCACAAACTGATTTTAACTATAATGAAGACCAGCAGTTCCGTCCACAGACCAATCGTAAGGTAAATACCGACTCCCTAGGCTCCGACAAAGAGATACCTAAGGGCATGAAAGTATGGACCATAGATGATAGATTTGGCGATACTACCCCTGCCGTGGTGGATACCCTGCAACACATGTATATGAACACCACCTTCACTGAGGGATTGCGTGGTGAATACAACACTTTGGGCAATATGGGAACGCCTCGTATCAACCGTATCTTCATCGACCAAATGGCTCCATCGGATGACTTCATCTTCACGATGCCATACGATTATATGGTTACTCCTGTGAGCGATTTCCATTTCACCAACACCTACTCTCCTATCACCAATGTCACCCTGAATAGTTGCGGTAACCGAACCAATGGCGAGGACGACTTCAAGGCGATGTTTGCCGTGAATGTCAACAAGCAGTTGGGTGGTGGTTTCCGATTCGACTATCGTTATGGCAGAGGTTACTACAATGCGCAGGGCACCTCTCACTTCAAGTATACGATGTGGTTGTCTTATCTGGGCGATCGCTATCAGGCTCACTTCCTCTTCAGTACACTGCATCAGAAGGTTACGGAGAATGGCGGTATCACCAACGATGATTACATCAAGCATCCGGAAATCTTCACAGAGAGCTTTGGAACGAATGAGATTCCTACCGTGCTGGAGCAAAACTGGAATCGTAATGACAACCAGCACATCTTCTTCTGCCATCGCTACAACATCGGTTTCAATCGCAAGGTGAAGATGACCGAGGAGGAAATCAAGGCTAAGAAATTTGCCATGGCTTCCGCCAAGGAGAATGCTGCCGAAGATGCCAAGGACGAGGCTCGAAAGAAAGCGCAACAGGAAGGCAAGGAGTTTGATGAGAAAGCCTTTGACAAACAGCAGACTGCTAAGTTCTCCGGACGCCCTGACAATGCCAAGATTGCAGGCGATGAACCAGCCAAGGATGTGGCAGCCGTCAAGGACATCAAGAGCGACAGTACTCGTATCTCCGTGAGCGGAAAGGCAGCTGCCGATAGCCTCCTTGCCATCGAGAAGAAAAAACAGGAAGACTCTCTCTGGTATAAGAATGAGTATGTGCCAGTGACTAGCTTCATCCATACCCTCAAGTTTGACAACTATAGCCGCATCTATCAGGCATATCAAACGCCTGCCGATTATTATTTGTATGAGTATTATGACGCAGGCAAGCTGACTGGTGATTCCATCTATGATAAGACCAAGCACTGGCATCTGAAGAATACTTTCGCCATCAGCATGTTGGAAGGTTTCAGCAAGTGGGCTAAGGCTGGCTTGAAGGCATTTGCTAGCTACGAGCTTCGCCATTTTGCCTTGCCTAACAAGGAGGGTGGCACGGCTACCTTCAATGAGCATACCCTCACAGTGGGTGGCGAATTGAGCAAGCAGCAGGGCAAGACGCTCCACTATGATGTGGTGGCTGAAGTTGGCGTAGCAGGCGCTGACGTTGGAACCCTGGCTGTGGATGGAAGCGTGGATGTCAATATCCCATTCCTCGGTGACACACTGCAAGTTAGGGGTGACGCCTTCTTCCATCGTGAGAATCCATCCTTCTATTATAGTACTTATCATGCGCGCCATGCTTGGTGGGAGCAGGATGTAGACAAGACCATCCATACTCGCATCATGGGTACATTGAGTTATCCTAAGACTCAGACCACCCTGCGCGTGGCAGTGGATGAGATCAAGAACTACACTTACTTTGCGCAGAGCTATCAAGTAACAGAGAATTTCATGCGCACGGGTGTCACTGTGAAGCCAATGCAGAATACGGGCTCCATCAACCTGCTCACCGCCCAGTTGGAGCAAAACTTCAAGTTTGGCATCTTCCATTGGGAGAATGTGATTACTTACCAGCACTCTAGCAGCAGTGATATTCCGGTGCCAGACTTGAATGTCTACTCTAATCTCTACATGAAGTTTAAGTTGGCAAAGGTGCTCAACATCGACTTGGGTGCCGACTGTCGCTACTTCACTAGCTATGAGGCTCCTGACTATTCACCATATCTCGGTGTATTCACCGTTCAGGACAATGGCGACAAGAATGTGGAGGTGGGCAACTACCCTATCGTGAATGTATATGCCAATGTGCATATCAAGCATACTCGCTTCTTCGTAATGATGAGTCATGTGAATAGCGGTTCGGGCAGCAAGAACTACTTCCTAACTCCTCACTATCCACTCAATGAGAGCGTGTTTAGATTTGGAGTAAGCTGGAACTTCTTCAACTAGGATTTTCTACGAAAGTCTATCTCGGATAGGCATAAGAATATAAATAAGCAGAATATGGTAAAGACAAATTCGATAAAAGCATGGTTCTTGGCAGCTCGACCAAAGACATTGACGGCAGCAGCAGTACCTGTGCTGATAGGCATCGGACTGGCCATCAAGGATACGCAGGCGCACATCTCCTGGCTGCCAGCCTTGCTCTGTCTGCTCTTTGCATGGGTGATGCAGATAGACAGCAACTTGGTCAATGACTATTTTGACTTCAAGAAAGGCAATGACGATGAGACTCGACTTGGACCCAAGCGAGCTTGCGCTGAGGGCTGGATTACGCTGGGTGCCATGCAGAAAGGCATTCTCCTCACTACCCTCTTGGGCTGCGTCATCGGATTGCCATTGATTCTGTTTGGTGGATGGGAGATGATCATCGTGGGCATCTGCTGCGTCATCTTCTGCTTCCTCTATACCACCACGCTCAGCTACCAGGGATTGGGTGATATCTTGGTACTTGCATTCTTTGGCATCGTGCCTGTGTGCTGCACTTATTACCTGGTGATGCCAGAGGGGCTGCAGGGTGTTACGGGCGAAGTTCTGGTGGCATCTTTCCTCTGCGGAATGGTGGTAGACTGTCTGCTCATCGTCAATAACTATAGAGACTATGACAATGACTTGAAGGCAGGAAAGAATACGCTCGTCATCCATATCGGAAAGCGCTACACGGAGCTGCTCTATTGCGCCCTGGGCAATGTGGCGATACTATCAGTGATTGCCATGACCATCGCTGATACGCTGATGGGCACCAACAACTGCATCCTTCTGCCATTTGCCGGCATCTACATCGCGCTCCACAATCTTACCTATATCAAGATGAAGCGCATAGGTGAAGGCAGCCAATTGAATCAAGTTCTGGGAATGACAGCTCGAAATATCTTCATTTTCGGTATCGTCACGTTCCTGGCATCGGTGAGCGGAGTGCTCTTCTAAGAAGTGCATTTTCTGGATATAGGATGACTCTTCCTGAGAGCCCTATATATAATAAGGTAAAAATATAATAAGGTGTAAACCTAAAAATAATTGGAGGGACAACTATGAAACAGCAGGTAAGTCTAGACTTGATGGAGTTTGTGGAGACACAGATTCTGCCTCGTTACAATGCTTTTGGCGAAAGCCATGGTCTGAGACATGTGAGTAGAGTGATCAAAAACTCGCTCCAGTTAGCCAAGGTTACGGGTGCGAATATAGACATGGTCTATGTGATTGCAGCCTATCATGACCTGGGCATGAGTGGTCCTCGAGCCATCCATCACATCACCAGTGGCAAGATACTCGTGGCTGATGCCCGACTCAAACGATGGTTTAATCCCGAGCAAATCAAGATTATGAAGGAGGCTGTGGAGGATCATCGTGCCTCCTCCAGCCGACAGCCCCGCAGCATCTATGGCAAGATAGTGGCAGAGGCAGATCGCGACATAGACCCTCACGAGATATTCCTGCGCGCCATCCAATATGGCAAGGAAAACAATCCGGAGAAAAACAAGGAGGAGCAATGGGAAAGATTTGCCGAGCACATGGAGGAAAAGTATTCTAGAAATGGATATATCAAACTCTGGATACCTAACTCCCCAAATGAGAAGGCACTCAATGAGCTGCGCAACATCATAGAGAACAAAAGTAGACTCAGGGAGGAATTTGAAAAAATATACGAAGAAATCAAATAAGGTTGTCTGCAAGATTTTCTGAAAAAAGACTCCAAAATATTTGGTGGTTTGAAAAGAAAGCAGTAACTTTGCAAGTACAAAAGATTACAAGGGTCGTTTCGGTTCGATCGGGATACTCATCAAATTACACTTATGAAACCGAGAAGACTTCTC
>ERZ1035070.462-NODE-462-length-12695-cov-6.562184_pt1 | contig 12695 bp, 8 predicted proteins | sample MGYA00520603_ERZ1035070 | MGnify/ENA primary metagenome ERZ1035070 (study PRJEB33766, sample SAMN09781695) | gut metagenome | biome: gut microbiome | host: Homo sapiens | place: Madagascar | study: EMG produced TPA metagenomics assembly of the PRJNA485056 data set... | reverse complement strand
CCGCCCCTTGTCCATGGCATGATTGGTCGCATGACAAATGATATCAAATCCGGCACCTGCCAGAGAATCGCACAAGCTGAAATCCGCATTGAAACTTGGGTATCCGGTAATACCAAGATCTGCTCCGCCGATGATCACCTCCTGATTAACCAGTGCCAGATCTGCTGCAGAGATTTCATCTTTTGTATGAGCAAACAAGGACTCATAATCATAGTTTCCGTCAGGTTGCTTACAGCTTTCCTCCACCGGAGTGTGTAATAAGACATCGCCTACCATGACGATGGTGTATTCCCGGGCAGGCTCTACAGCCTCACTTTCCGATGTTTCTCCATAGAAAGTAACGTTCTGTGATGCTTCTACAGTGTCTGCTATCGCAGGATCAGTTTCGATTGTCACACTATGCTTTTGGAGAGGAGTCTCCGCCCTCCCACATCCCGAATATATGATTGTCAGCAGCAGAATATATATGCCGATCAGCTTGACCTTGTAGAATGTCCTGTCCAGCGACAATACTCTGTGGACAAGAATCAATTCAGTTCGTTCATCATCACCCATTTTGCATCATAACCCACAAATTTAAGCATCAGAGAATCCTCTTCTCCCTGAACAAGTACATTATCGGTGATTTCCGCATCTAAATGATCGTTTATGGAAAACAAAGCAAATTTGCTTCCTACCAATACATTATCCCTGACCAGAAACTCCTTTGCATATTGGCAGTCAATATAACCTAGTTCAATGGAAAAGAAACCCTCAAAATCATTGTTATTGTGTCCGTATCCGCAATACAGGATCATATTGTCTGTTAATTCTATCTTGTCGAAAACCGCTTCTTCCTCCCAGCTGATACGAATACCTTCGCCACAATACTCTATTAAATTTCCGGTGACTCTATAATTCCCCATCGCTTCCATGGAGCCTTCGCTTTGTTCAAAAGTTACTCCTTCCGCCATCTGATATAAATAGTTATTTTGAATCAGTGCATTATTTGAGATATTATAAATACCATCTCCGATCAACGAATAATCCGTGGTTAATTCTTCGGAAGAAATCTTAAACAGGTTGTTGCCCTGCCAGCCCATTTCACAGTTCTGGATCACGACACCCTCTCCTCTACACGTTCCTCCTATCGGCATATAACAATATTTAATACACAGATTATCTATTACATATCCTCCGGCATCCCATGCATCAAAAATTGAGATATCATTATCCGGCGCAGCCGCTATGATCTCGATATCCTTATATATCGTTCCAGGATTGCCTGCATCACATCTTAAATACAAATCACCGTTGTACGACATATATGGTTTGCCGTACACCTCCCAGGCACCTTCGATGCTACCGGGATTAAAATCAATCGGATACTCCATACCAGACAAATCTAATCTTGTGAGAAATGATAAATCTTCCGTCAAGGTATCTTCCACCGTCAGATACTCTCCTGTCGTTGTCAATGTAGTATTCGTGGCCGGATATGCGCCCACATCTCCATGTGCAGGGTCTTTTAGATCCATATTCACCGACATCCATCCTTTCGGTGTCGGCCATTCCATCACATAAATAGCATAAGAGGTATCATCAAAAACAATGCCTGCACAATACTGTACTTCTCTGTGATACTTCCATATTTTTGCTCCATCTGTGCCTTCATAATACAATTCCCAGGCATCTTGATATGCCGAATTTTCTATAGCTTTCGTAAGAACCGGCTTTGCACCTTCTCCATAGGCAGAATATGTAACTCCATTCATGACGGTAATTCCGGAGCCTCCATATTCATCTGTATCCTCCAGTCTGAATAAACTTCCTCGTTCAAAAAATATTGCATCACCGGGCTGTAGGGAATCTCGTATCTGATTATATTTCGATGTTGTCTGAAAAGCTGCATTCGGCGATAAACCATCATTATTGTCATTACCATTGACCGATGAAAAATAATAAGCCGTCCCAGAATAGGTTTCTCCCGGAAGAAACTCATCTGCTTTCACGATCGTAGTGGGTGAATTCCTTATCTGCTCTTTACGCAATTCTGCCGCATCTATGTAAGGCTGCACAGCCTCTGTATTTTCAGCAAAAATAATTTTTGAGTTCATAATATGACCATCAGCAGTTGAGTAATCTTCCAACACTGACTGCGTATCCTCTGTTTCACTCACTTCTGAATTATCAGGATTCACAATTCCCGTGGAATTTCCCTGCAATTCCATATTGTCCACATCATTGTCTCCTTCTCTGACAGAACAACCACACATAGTGATACTCAGTACCATTGCAATGAACACACTGATCTTTGCCCTCATAAATATCTCCCCTCATTCTATCTTCCCGTTTATGTACCTCATGTTATAGATTCAGTATAGCATACCACGGTACAAATTTATATGTTTTCCTTCTTCGCTTCTATTCCAACTGTATCCGGATGTACCATATGATGCTCCTATCCTAATTTATATCGTCGGTCTTTATTCTTACCAATAGCAAAAATTTTTCCGTCAGATATAAGTGGTTTTAAAATCTCTTTGGTTCGAGTCTCTTTCAGACCTAACAAATCACAAAAATCCTGCAAACGATACTCTTTATTCTCTTCTATATGATTTAAAATCTTTTCTTGCTGTTTCCCTGTTTTTGTACTTTTTTTATCGTCGCTTTTTTATCTCCATTTTTTTTGAAAGAAAGCGACAGTACCGTTCTATCCGGATCAAATCTCTCTTCAATCACCGGTTCTTCCCAGCCTTCATCTGCCCATACATTAAAGATGTTCGGCACACCGCTTCCGGCACGTTCACCAATATTAATAAGATTAAACATTTTCATAAGAGCCTTGTTTCTTGGATCGGATTCACCACCAAGACACATCTGCTTTTTACCCGTTCTGATATAACCCGGATTTGCCAAAACTAGTTTATCCGGTTCCTTACGGATAACAACACCTCTCAACCCATGATAATCTGCATTAATCAGGCAGTTTGCCAAAGCTTCACGGAGTGCCTTGTGTACCGGCGTATCATCAATACGCTCTCCACCGGACATTTTATAAGGGACCTTAACAAGCACTTCCATATCCATGGTTCGCTCAGTCTGATCACGAAGCATGGTCTTTACCTGGGTACAATGATAATCTCCCTCATAGTTCCGACGGAAAGTACCATTGAAAATATCATTGTTAATGTACACCGGTTTCTGCTCACGCTTCGCCATGGGCACATAAATAACTATGATAACATCTTTATTGTCACCGACTTCATAGGTCTCCACATCATTTTCCGACAGAAGATTGATATTTGCCCTAAAAAAATCATTATATGACATGTTTTCTATAGTCAATGGTATCTATTCCATAAACTTTCGTCTCCACACACTCAAACAAGTCCGGATCAAACAAAGCCAAATTATATCCATCGCTATGCATTACGCTTTTATATTCAATGCCCGCATATTCCGCAGCATCATCATGAATAATACTTTTAACAAAATCGGTAATATATTGCGTTGGTACATAATCCAAGGCGCTGTCGCTCCTCCGCATGATTTTACCCATTTCGTCATTTATCTTATTTAAGTGTTCTTTATTAATCGCATATTCTAAGCAGTCTAATCCTTCAATAAATGGACTTATTTGATTGATTTTCTTTAAATCAACAACAATAATATCTTTTTTGAGCCTAAATTTACCAACCGTTACATAATCATATGCACCAGCTCTGGCTTCATATATTGTAGTCTCAGCAGTATCACCCAAATACAAGCACCTAATTCCTCTTGCATTAGCTCTACCATCTGTAGTCTTATCAATTGGCGGTGCCCCCATTTCTTCAATAGGAATCCCTTCTTCTGTTGAAATTCTACATCTATAAAACATCTCTCCCGTCTTATATGGTTTACGAATATATGAACAAAATCGTTCCAATAAGTTCAAATCTACATAATGCGTATGAAAACGATTTTTTGTTTTTAGTGCCTCTACAAAATCATCCCAAGAATTCGTAGTCAAAAGAGAATGTTTTGATAAATACTCTTGGTCATATAACTCCTGAATACCAACCGGCTGGTCAAACAACTCTGCATTATATTCATACTTTTCTTTACATATTGCAGTGATTATGTTATACACATCGGATTCGCTCTTTTTATTGAAAATATTCCAGTTGTTAATCAATTCAGTCTTCAACAAGCGAGTATCTGACTTCGGATACGAATCTGGCAACAAAGAAACTGGTGTATATATACTTATCAGTTCATCAAACATCATGCTCAGGTCTTCATACTTATCCGTATCATATATATGTACATTTTTACATTTACACAGTGGACAATCCCCAATCTCTGCTTTATTCCGGATAACAGAGATAACTTCTGTGTCGCAAAAACAACTTTCGCAAATTACCATAAGCTACTCCTTATCCAAATATCTTCCTATTAACTCTAAATGATGCATAATAGATAGTTTTTTCACTGTTCCCAACCCCGGATAAGCTTCTCGGTGATATAAATCTTCAAACTCTTTCATTGCCACAGTATCAAGCTGCTTTGCTTCATTCCATGCCACTAGTTTCGACAACGCTTCTTGAAATTTCCCGGCAGGATCACTAATATCATCATTCGAATCAGACACAAAATGCTTTACGCGTAAACTATCATTTTTATCAAAATATACAATATGTATCGCAACCGCATAAGGAGCAAACCCCGTTTCATTATATTCTTCACCAACTACAGAGTAATCAGCAAATCCCACATATCCATCTTCTTGATAGTACAAATGATCTTCTGAGAAAGGTTCGTCGTCAACTTCAATATAATCATTATTTCTGTCTAGTTTGTTAAACTTATCCGCCAAAAGTACTCTGTTTTTTCTTATTTTCCTTCTAAACCCACTTTCATCTGGAATTAAATTGTACTTAACATCTGTTTCTGCAAAGTATGCTTCATAAACAGAAATTGCATCTTTGTCATCACAAATCGTTCCCATATTATCTGCATGTCTTGCAATAAACTTCTCTGGTTTTGAACTCGCCCTTAATAAATACATATAGAGAATGTTATTATTTTCTTTTAAACATACAGACAAGCTTTCCTTTAACTTCTGATTTTTCTCTTCTCTGGCATCACTACTAAAGCTCCCCACCTTAGGATTGGTAATGATAGCAAGCTGCTTACTATTTTCCCCATATGCTTCTATGGTCTTAACAAGCGTAGAAGATAATTTTACAGGTTCAATAATCGGTGTAATTCTGCTACTCAAAACACCTTTCTCTACCAACTCACGCAACGCAATTAATTCAAATTGTCGTCCTCTCAAATAAGGGAAATACATACTACACACCTCCATATTGATGTTCTAAAAACACTTTAAGTTTCTGATAATCATCATATGTCAATTCCATAAAATACGCCAAAAACTTTAATTCGTATGGAATCTTAACAAACTCCTCTTTCTCTAGTTGCATTCTCTTTTTTAATATTCTCAAAACACATAAATATGACTCTTCTATTGGTATCTGTAAAAACATTTTTTTACAAGCAGCATAATATTTGAACTGTGTAACTTCCGGTAAATAGCCATACCACTGAGCAATTATATCTTCATATTCACTTTTTCGTAGTAACTTGAAAATAATTTCCTTGTCTAAATCGCTTATATGCCTTTGCGGTTTCCGAACCATACCTAGCTTTCCATTTTTTCTTAGCACATAAATACCAACAGGTTTATCTATACCATCCAACATCCTTTGTAACTGTTGCAGATTTTTCTCATAAGTTACTACAGCCACATGATCGAATGCCTTATAATAATCATCTATCTGGGAACTTAGTCTCTCCAGGTTATCGAGTTCTGTTTTTATCTCATATACAACAGCCTTACCATTTATTAATACAAAATCTGCTTTCGATTTAGCTATCGCAACTTCTGTCAAAGCAGTTGTCGTATTAACACTATGCACACCAAGAAGTAACTTATTCAGCAAAGTATTTTTATAAAAATACTCATTCCTATAATTATTCTTCAATTCACAATAAATTTCGCTTATTAATTCTCGGTTATTCTTTTGGTCAGCATTACTTGTATATCGTCTAACAACTGATGAATATACATTATCTACCTTCCCATCTATAAAGTGGCGAAGCATATTGCGAGTAAAAATTCTATTCAAATTACTCTTTTTATTCGTTTCCATCAGCTTCGCCTCCTTCCTGCACCTAATTATTAAATTATATTTTATCATATTTCCTTACGAATTCACAGGTAATCTTTCAAACTATTTTAGCAAATTAGAATATACCTCTATTGATATGTAGACCAACCAAGTTCACCATTTCTTGATACAATATTTCTAAAAACAAAGGAGATTTTATTATGAACAACCTACAGACATTTTTTGAAGAATATATGGCATTTTGTCAATATCAAAAGAGATTAGACCAGAAAACCATGAATGCATATAAGACAGATTTGAAACAGTTTTCTCAGCAATTCCATTCCATATCCATTGAGGCTGTAACTTCTGATATGCTGGAAAACTATATATCTTATCTCCACCAGAGCTATAAGCCCAAAACAGTAAAGAGAAAAATTGCATCCCTCAAAGCTTTTTTCCACTACCTCGAATATAAGGAAATTATTAATAGAAATCCTTATAACAATATACATGTAAAATTTCGCGAACCTGTGATTCTGCCTAAAACAATTCCTCTTCGCACCGTTGAAACGTTTCTTGCCACAATATATCACCAACGTAATTGGGCTAAAACTACTTATCAACGAAGAAATGCAATACGCGATATTGCGGTTATTGAACTGCTATTCTCAACAGGTATGCGTATATCAGAATTATGTTCCCTAAATGTAAATGATGTAAATTTGCAAGATGGTACTATTTTAATATATGGAAAAGGCTCTAAAGAGCGTTGTATGCACATTGGAAACGATAAAGTGCTTTCTGTATTGATTGAGTATAAACAAGAGTATTCTATCGAAATACAAAACTGCAAACACTTTTTTGTTAATCAATCTGGAAGATTATTATCCGATCAAACCGTTCGACGAATGATTAATAAATATTCAGCTCTTGCAGCTATTGAATTACATATCACACCACATATGTTTCGCCATACCTTTGCGACTTGCCTTTTAGAGGCAGATGTTGATATTCGCTACATTCAGGAAATGCTTGGACACAGTTCTATTAATATAACTGAAATATATACACACGTTGCTATGTCAAAGAAAAAGGATATTTTGACTACTAAACATCCAAGAAAAGATTTTGAAATATAGATTTCCTCACCTCAACAATGTACTCCAATATTTGACTGATAATACATGATTATCAGTTAAAAGCTCACGACACACAAACATAACAGAGGAGGAAATCAATGAAAGAATCGATTATTATTACATATCACAAAAATAAAGATATGTTGCTGTTTTGCCTTAACCGTGTTTTGAAAACCACACCGGGTGATGTGGAAATTTTAATTATTGGTAACAATGTGAACAAAGCAGAATTAGATGTAGATATCCCAAATTCTCGATGTAAATATCTGAAATATGATCAAAATTTGCAATATCCCAAAGCTCTTAATATAGCTGTTGAACAATGCATGGGCGAAATAATTACATTTGTAGATGCAGATATTTTTGTATGGGACGGATGGTATGAGGCATTATACAAAACATTTACAAGTTCAGATAAAATAGGCGTAGTCGGTGCAAAACTTATCAACCCTCTCACTAACCGTATTATTGATTACGGAATTATGTATTCAAAATATAATGCAGCCCATACGATGATGGGATTATTATACGATCATCCTTTGACAAAAATGGATCGACGTGTACAAACTGTGTGCAGTGCTATCATGATGACTACCAAAACTTTATATCAAAAAATCGGCGGAATGGATGAGGACATCCCCTATTCCTATACAGATTGCGATTATTGCTTTCGTTTAAGAGATATCGGTTTTGAAACATGGGTATCAGCAGGAGCAATTGCATATCATAAGGGAGGAACAGACCCTAATAATTCAAAATCTGCTTTCAGCTATTATCGTCTGGATGCAAAAGGTATGTATGGAATGAAAGATTATGCAAAGATCGTTTATGATAACGCGGAATGGTATAAAATAAGTGCAGGCTATTTTTTGAAAACATATCCATTGGAAGTTCACCAATTTCTAATGCTTGACTTTTCAACATTATATGACAGGGACTCCTTTCATCAAATGATAAAAGAAGTCCTTGGCATAACTTATCTTGATATTATTGAAAGACCTACTGCTGAAAGAGACAGTGGACAAATTGTTTTGTATAATAATTCATCGTTTGAATTTATTGATCTTGTTACTCCGATTATTTATTTTGTTGATACATTTGTGGCATTATTCAATAATAAGTTGTGGTTTCAAATGCGCAACATACAACATGATCTCGTAGTTGACCGTCATGGAAATATTTTGCCCCTGCATTTGATTGCTGAGCAAAAAATTTAATTATATCAAAGGCAAATTAAGATGCAAATCACCTGTTCGCTGAATGCCACTAGCAATAAACTGATCATTCTCAAATATCGTCAAGGGCTGACGACATTCAGCAGGGAGAAATGACATGTCATAACCTGCTTTATATATTCCCAGCTCCGTAAATGCATATTGGACATTTTCTTCTAATAAGTCCTTTTTGATCCAATATCTTGAAGTCTCACCGGCAGAATAGTGTTTATATGCTTCTTTAAAAGAATAATAAACATCATCGTTCTTTTTGGCATAATATGCATTTACCCCTTTTAAAAGCAATATGTCTCCTAATTTGTGATTATCCAAGAGCTGTTGCATCTGCAAAATATCATCAATAATTCTGGCATTATAAAAATAGTTTGTTTCGGGTTCATGTTGAAGCTTTGCCATAACCTCTGCCATTGAGAAGAATGTTTTGAAAATAATTGGTTCATGAGAATATTTGCCCTCCGCTAAATATTTCATCGCTTTGTCAATTTCAGCAGTTACCTTCTCGTAATCCTGTTCGATCAGTCCATACTGCACGGTTTTTCTATAATAATTTAGAGTTTTTTCCGGCACTAATGTCGGTATATAGATGGTACAGTGATCCCAGATAGAAAACAACTTGTCCTTGTCTTTGTAATATCCATAATAATTGTAACCTTCATCTGAATTATTCAGATAATCTATAAGTCCTCGCTTTTGTGGATCACTAATTTTCTCCCCATAATCTCGGGACTCTTGCATAAGCTTTTCTCTTACTGATACAATTTCTTGTTTATAGCTCTCTGTATTGTAAGAAATATACCATCGATTATACATAATTGCCCGAAGTACATTCAATTCGTCTTGATTTTCGACTCCAACCGGATGTGCATTATTACACATTTTCAATACTTCCCCTATAAACTCCACTTCTTGCTTATACATATGTTTCTGTACTGCGATATCACAACAAAAATGAATAAAAGGACGATAAAATTTTAAATCCTCAGATAGTGCACATGGATAATAAGCCTGTATCGTGTCATATGCTTCTTTGGAACGGAACCATGCTTTTAGCGAACCATCATACTGGCGGATAAAAGTACAAATCTGGTGAATATATTTTATGTAAACACCTTCATAATTTTGATTTTCCAATAATTCAATAAACGCATCCAGTAGACAATTATAAAATAAAGAAGCAATTCTTTCCGGCAAGATCAGATTGGCTACCTTGGCACCAGTATCTATTATCGTGTCCGTATCTTTTTCAATCACAATTCTATATAATAAATAAGGAATAGGGTATCTTCTGATTTTCTTTTCGATACCTTTGTTTTGTACATACTTTAAACACGTTAAAATATCTTTTGAATTATTTTGATAGAAAAAATTTCGGATAATATCATGGTCAAATATATAGATTGTTAACGTTTGTTCCCGTAAAATATTCTTTTCACATAGATAATCTAATTCTTTTTGATTAATCTGAAAAATATCTTGCAATTTATTATCCAGATGATCAAAAATGTAGATGATAGACAAAATATATTTCATTCTTCTCTCTGGTATATCTTTGTATATAAAAGCAAATCTTTTCTCTATAACACCCGTGATTCCGTTTGAAATATTAGAAAGTGCCTCGTATTTTTCCAAATTTGGTATAATATATCCCTTTTTATCTGGAGAAATACTTACAATGTTCAATTCCTCCAAATACTTTGTCACTTGCAATAAATTATATGGTTTTAAAGAAATTTTATTGATAATCTCAGAAAAATATTCCTCATTTTCATCCAAATTTGTTCTAGTCAACTCCTGCAAAAAAAAGATACCTTGTTTCTTCTCCTGAAATCCTAATAATGTAGCCGTAAGACAACGCTTCATATCTGCATGCAGGAGATTATATAACAATTCAGAAGTTTTCGGTGTCATATAGTCGGTATTAAATACGCAGACAAGAATTGATAAATTTGGGGCTTGCTGATTTACTGCATAAGAAACATACCCTTCAATAAAGGATTGAAAGGCTTTTCCGGAAAATTGCATATTATCAATAATCAGAACATTTTTATCTTTTGAGAGCTTTTCATATAAAATAGCTGCATACTTATTTAATACAGTTTGTAATGATTCTTCTGTTTGATTCACAATTAGTTGCAATAAACGAATGGCTTTCTCTACTTCACTGCATTCTAAAATTTCACAATCAGGTTGTGGCAAACATATTTTTTCCTCTAACAAACTTAATATCTCGTCGCTTGGTATTTCATAAAGAAAAGCAATCAATTCCTTTATTAGATAACGTGATAAATCATCTTCCAGCTTCTCCTGTTCTGCCTGCCCCGCCTGTCCAGACAAACTGATGATTCGATATCCGTTTGCTAAAAAGATATTTTGACATTCTGTTAGGACTCTTGTTTTTCCTGTTCCGCTGCTTCCTGTCAGTATTAAACTTGAAATGTAAGGATTATTGACCAATAGATGCTTTGTGTCATCTAAAATTTTTAAATAATTGTTACCAATGAGTCTGGTGGAACCAACCCAGTGACTTTTTACTATGACCTTTTCTGAGTACCATTCAAAACGATTCTCGCTTTGCGCACCAGCAAATGAGATATGAAATCTGGGCAACATAATCTCAGGTTTATAAACACTCTGCCTCATGTTTAAGGAGACTGCGCGTCCTTCACCTTTTTTTAGACATGCATGATACCACCCTTTATCTTCTGGTTGAATCGTAGGATAAAAATATTGAAAGGAAAAACGCTCGTTTTCTTCATCCATGAATTCTATATAAACATCAACCTGATCTTCCTGAAAAGGATTCAGCAAGCAAAATGTCAGTGAAAAGGTCTCGTTATAATAAATCTTTTCTGCAGATGTATAATTTTTAAAGTCCTCCAACGCATGATGTACACTAGAAACAGCATTTTGAAAAAAATATATGTTGACAAAAGAACCGTCTAATTTTGCTATCTCACAATCGCTCATATATTTGACCGGAGAATATTTTTTAGGCAGCTCTGATGCGTAGGTACAAATTAGAGCTTCAAGAGTTACCCCATCAAAAAAGCGAACCATCTTATTCGTCTTTTCTCCAAAAGCCAAGATTTTATTTTTTGCAAATCTATTGATAACGGAACGGCTAAAAAACAAGATCTCATTTACTTCATATATTTGTGCCATCACCAATGTCGGTGCCAGAATGTTCATTGCTATAGTGTTTGAATAGTTTTTACATTCAGCCCATAAATGTTGGTTTTCAGAATAAAGCCAAAAATCCCTATTATTATCGTGACTGCCGCCAGTACCCTTCCATTTTTTTCCATACATTGAAACTAATAAACAATTGACTAAGTTTTCAAATTCAATTCCATTTCCTTTTTCATTTCCATCACTATCTTTTTTTATAAATTTCACCCAATATGCAGATGATATTTTTTTCATGCCACTCTCCTAATCTTTTCATAAATTTGAGTGATAATCATGTATTATCAGTCAAATTTATTATACAACAAGCACCTACATATTTCATCAACTACACAACAATTTCTAATTTTTATAAGTTATTTCAGCTTTTTCAAATCTGTCATTATTCCATTGTTCAAAGTAATTTCTTATTTCATCTCTATATTTTTCTTTTAAATACAAAGCAATTACTTTTTCTTCATCTGCTTTCATTCCCATTTCTGAAGCATAATTGCATTGTATAACTTCTTCTTTTATGTCATCGATATCATACTCAAGATTACTGATATATTGATCAGCATAATAATCGCAAACCATATTATAAAGCATCGTGTACGATAAAGCATTTTTATAGGCCTCTTCTGAACCATATTGTTCTACGCATAGCGAATATAAATCGGGCATTTCTTCTTTTAATGATAATATTCTACTTTCCACAATATCATCTTCAACAACTAATCCGAGTATTTCCGCCTCTTGATAAACTAATAATTCCTTCATCACTAATTCCATAATTTCGTCAGTTGTTAAATCTGTCCCTAATTCACTAATTCTATCACAATCACTTTGATAAACAGGCTCCCCGTTTACGGTTGCAATAACCATATCTTCCTTGTATGATTTCATATAAAATATTGTCACCATAACCATTATAACCAAAATGACCATTTTAATCTTTCTTTTCATCTTTATATCCATTCCTTTCGCTTCGCTCAGGCACAAAACGTTATGAAAAT
>ERZ1035070.445-NODE-445-length-13128-cov-19.021954_pt1 | contig 13128 bp, 9 predicted proteins | sample MGYA00520603_ERZ1035070 | MGnify/ENA primary metagenome ERZ1035070 (study PRJEB33766, sample SAMN09781695) | gut metagenome | biome: gut microbiome | host: Homo sapiens | place: Madagascar | study: EMG produced TPA metagenomics assembly of the PRJNA485056 data set... | reverse complement strand
GCACAGGCTGTCCGAGTTCTACGCCCGTTACGTTCTCGATAGGAGAGATGAAATCAAAGGTGATACCTCCATTCTCAATCTTGATGTTCTCAGCGTGGAAGTCGCCCTCGTCCTGGCTGTATTCGTATATCTTGACACCGTCTTGTACGTGTTGCTTCATCTCCAGACCTTTGTGGATGATGAGTGCACCGCCCGGTTGGATCAGTTCTGTATAGTGACGGAAACTCTCCAGATAAGCCTCCTTGGTGCCGTAGATGTCGAGATGGTCTGGGTCTGTAGCTGTGATGACGCTCATCCATGGGCGCAACCTGTGGAAACTGCGGTCAAACTCATCTGCTTCAATGACAACATAGTCGCTCTTGTCGGAGAGGATATAGTTGGTGCCATAGTTCTTTGAGATACCTCCCAGGAAGGCATTACAGTCAATATGGCTTTGGTGCATGATGTGAGCACACATGGTAGATGTTGATGTCTTTCCGTGTGTACCCGCTACGCACAGTCCCTTATGTGTACGGGTTAATGTACCCAGAACCTGAGCTCGCTTCTCGATGGTGAAGCCATTCTCATGGAAGAAAACCAGTTCCTTGTGTTCAGCAGGAATTGCCGGTGTGTAGACTACCAATGTTGTCTTGGCGTCCTTGCAGGCTTCTGGTATGAGGTCAACATTCTCCTCATAGTGGATAAGCATTCCCTCTTTCTCCAACTCGTGAGTTAGATTGGATGGAGTCTTGTCATATCCGGCTACAACCAACTTCTTGCTGAGGAAGTATCTGGCGATGGCGCTCATTCCGATGCCGCCCGCTCCTACAAAATAAACTGCTTTAATATCTTTTATTTCCATTACTTTGTTGCTAATTTGATTACTTCGTCGGCGATGACGTCGGCAGAGTTCTTTAATCCTAATTTCTTGATATTCTCACAGAGCGAAGCAAGCTTAGCCTCGTCTTTTACCGTGTCAACTGCTTTCTTGAGCAATACCTCTGGTGCATCGGCATCCTTTACGTAGATGGCAGCATCTTTGTTGACTAATGCCATGGCGTTCTTGGTCTGGTGGTCTTCTGCCACATTAGGGCTTGGAACCAGGATAACCGGTTTGCCGATGAGGCAGAACTCGCTGATACTGCTGGCACCTGCGCGGCTGATAACCAGGTCGGCTGCCTTGTAAGCTGCACCCATGTCGCTGATGAAATCAGTAACCTTGAGCATTGGCAGCTCCTGACCTTTCAGTTGCTCCATGATGGCAGCATTATAGTATTTACCTGTTTGCCAGATAAACTGTACGCCGCTTTCTTTCACCAGGTCGAGGTGCTGGAGCACACTCTCGTTGATGGTTCTTGCGCCAAGGCTGCCACCTACGAGCAAGATGGTCTTCTTTTCAGGGTCGAGACCGAATTGCTTGCGTGCTTCTTCCGGGGTGATGGTAGTTTCCAATACATTCTGGCGAACAGGATTACCGGTCATGATAATCTTGTCTGCAGGGAAGAAACGCTCCATTCCTTCGTAAGCCACACAGATTTTTTCAGCCTTCTTGGCCAGAAGTTTATTGGTTACACCAGCGTATGAATTCTGCTCCTGGATGAGGCAAGGTATTCCTTTGCTGGCACAAACATTGAGAGTCGGACCGCTAGCATAGCCACCTACGCCCACAGCTGCCATAGGCTTGAAGTTTTTGATGATGCTCTTTGCCATGTGCTGGCTCTTCCATATCTTGAAGAGTACGGCGATGTTCTTGAGCAGATGCTTTCTGTCAAAGCCGCAGATAGGCAAGCCCTTGATCTCATAACCCGCAGCAGGTACACGCTGCATTTCCATTCTGCCGAGTGCACCTACAAACAAAATCTTAGCATCAGGGCGCTTCGCCTTGATGGCATTTGCAATGGATACGGCAGGGAAGATGTGACCACCTGTGCCGCCTCCGCTTATGATAATTCTTAATTCATTATTCATATCCGTTCATGTTTATAACGCAAAGGTATAAAAAAATATCGATTTAACGGCATTTTCTGCCATTTTTTCACCTTAATTTATAAAACTCTTGTCAGGCAGCCACCATTTTGCTGTCATCGAGCTCATTTTGAGGTATCTCTTTCTTCTTGGCTGTTCTACTGATACTCAGGATGATGCCCAGGTACAGACAGTTGATGATGGTAGATGTACCACCTCTACTGATGAGTGGTAGTGGCTGTCCTGTAACAGGAGCCAAACCTACTGCTACTGCCATGTTGAAGAGTGCCTGGGTAACCAGCATGATGGCGAGTCCCATGCAGAGGAAGGCAGGGAAATTGTTCTCACACCGGTTGGCTATTCTGCCAGCTCTGAACAGGAGGATGATGTAGAGGAATGCAACCAGTGCGGCTCCCCATATACCCATCTCTTCGATGATGATGGCATAGATGAAGTCTGAGAACGCCTGTGAGAGGAAGTCTCTTTCTACTGAGTTTCCAGGCCCTTTGCCTACGATGTTGGAAGAGGCGATGGCGATGTTGGCATGTGCCACTTGGGCATCTTTGTCAAGATCGACATCCTGTGGGGCTACAGGCTTTGAGTTCATAAACTTGTCAATACGGGCTTTCCAGGTGTCGGCTCTATGGAACATCTTTTCTGCCATGTTAGGCTTGTTCTGTTCCTGCTCAACCTTCTCGGTCAGCGTATTTTCCGGTTTATTGCCCTCTTCGCCCTTGTCCTGTCCTACTATCATGATACCAGCAAAGGCTGTGACGATGACAATCATGCACAGTCCCACCAGCTTGCCAATCTGGTTCATCGGCACTCGTCCGATGAGCATCATGGCTAAGATAGTGACACTGAGGAGCATGGCTGTGGATAAGTTTTCCAGTCCGATGAGAATAACAAATGGAGCGGTTGCTACAAGTATGAACTTGAAAGCCTTCCTGTTGGCTCCCTGAGTTGTTTGCATAGCACTAAGAATCTGAGCAACAGCCAGTACTACCGCTCCCTTTGCTATTTCTGAAGGCTGGAACTGTATGCCCATCAGAGAGAACCATCGGGAGGCTCCGTTGGTAGATTGACCGGTAGCCAAGACCAGGACGAGCAACAGTAATGAGATGCCCATCACGACGGGGGTAACAATCTTGAAGTACTTGCATTTCACCTTGAGCATGCAAATCATGGTGAACAGACCGCCTCCCAAGAGCAAGATGTGGCGGATGACAGGTGCCATGTAGTTTCCTGTCTTGTACGACAAGGAGCTGGAGGCAGAATATACCTCCACGATGCTTATCATACAGAGAAAGAAGAAGACCATCCAGATCACCTTGTCTCCCTTGAAAATATTACCAATGCTCTTGTTATTCATTTCTTTATAGTTCTATCTGTTCTATTTGTTGAAAACTGTTATTCTCCGATAGCTCTTGCCAGCGCCTTAAACTGCTCGCCTCTATCTTCCATGTTCTTGAAGAGGTCGAAACTTGCGCAGCATGGGCTGAGAAGTACGGTATCGCCCGGCTTTGCCAATTCCTGGCAGGCTGCCACGCAATCCTTCATGCTGTGAGTGTCGCGTACAGGGATGCCGAGTGCGTCAAAGTTGTCGTGCAACTTCTGGTTGTCGGCTCCGAGATATACGATACCAGCACATTTCTCCTTTACCAGGTCCTTGATCTGGTTATAGTCATTTCCCTTATCCTTACCGCCGATGATGAGGATGGTAGGGGTGGTCATACTCTCCAGCGCATACCAGCAGGCATCTACGTTGGTAGCCTTTGAATCGTTCACATAGTAAACGCCCTGGAACTTGCCCACTTTCTCCAGACGGTGCTCTACACCAGGGAAGTCGCTCAAGCCTTTGTGCAGGGTCTCGTGGTCGATGCCTACGATGTTACATGCCAGACCTGCAGCCAGACTGTTATAGATGTTGTGCTTGCCGCGTAGACTCATGTCTGCCTGTGGCATTTCGAAGTCTGAAGGGAAGTTGAGTTTGTATTTGCCGTCTTCGATAAAGCCAACGCAACCTTCCTCCTTGAACTCAGAGAATGGGCAGAGATGTGACTTGAGGTTGTACTTAGCCAGCTCCTTTGTAACGATAGGATCATCGTTCCAGAAGATGAAGCAGTCTTCTTCTGTCTGGTTCTGGGTGATGCGCATCTTGGCATCGGTATAGTTCTGCATCTTAAACTCATAGCGGTCCAGATGGTCTGGAGTGATGTTGAGCAGGATGGCCACATTGGCACGGAACTCATACATATTGTCGAGCTGGAAACTGCTCAATTCGATGACGTAGTACTTATGAGGAGTTTCAGCCACCTGAAGGGCCAGACTCTTTCCGATGTTGCCTGCCAGACCTACATCATAGCCAGCCGACTTGATGATGTGGTAAATCAGCGAGGTAGTGGTTGTCTTACCGTTACTTCCCGTGATACAGATCATCTTGGCATCAGTATATCTGCCCGCAAATTCTATTTCGCTGATGATAGGTGTACCCTTAGCCATCAGTTTCTGTATCATAGGTGCTTCCTTAGGAATACCCGGACTCTTGATGACTTCATCTGCATCTAAAATCTTTTCTTCTGTATGGTGACCTTCTTCCCATTCGATGTTGTGGTCATCCATCAACTTCTTGTAGTTATCCTTGATCTTTGACATGTCTGAAACAAAGACCTCGAATCCCTCTTTCTTTGCCAGCACGGCTGCACCTGCGCCACTTTCGCCAGCTCCTAAAATTACAATTTTGCTCATTGTCTTATTCTCTATACTTGTCGGGCTGATAAGAGCCTGTATTTTATCTGATCTTCAATGTGATGATGGTCAACGCTGCCAGAATGATGGTTACAATCCAGAAACGGATGGTAATCTTTGATTCATGGAAGCAGTTGCGAGGCTTCTTCCACAGGTACTTGCAGTCAGGATCCAGCTGACTGTCCTGTGTGCGGAAGTTGTCGTGGATAGGTGTGCGCTTGAAGATACGCTGCTTCACACCTCTCCGCTTTCCTATCTTGTAATAGTAAACCTGCATCATCACGCTGAGGCTTTCTACGAAGAAAATACCGCAGAGGATAGGCAGCATCAGCTCCTTGTGGATGATGATGGCACCTACTGCGATGATACCGCCGATGGTCAGCGAACCCGTATCGCCCATGAATACCTGGGCAGGGTAGGCGTTGTACCAGAGGAAACCGATGAGGGCTCCGATGAAGGCACAGAAGAATACTACCAGTTCCTCAGAACCAGGAATATACATGATATTGAGGTAGGCGGCAAACTCGATGTGCGACGACACATACGCAAGTATGCCTAGCGCCACACCTATGATGGCGGAGTTTCCGGCACACATTCCGTCCATACCATCGTTGAGGTTGGCACCGTTTGATACGGCTGTTACAACGAAGATGGTCATGATGACGAAGAGAATCCAGCCTGCTGCTACCTTGTATTTACCGCAGAAACTGGTGATGCTGGAATAGTCGAGGTTGTGTCCCTTGACGAATGGGATGGTAGTCTTCAGCGATTTTCTTGCTTCCGTACGATGCTTTACCACCGTTTCCTGTCCCTGTTGCTCGATGGCGAGGTTCTCGTTCATCTTTACATCAGGTGAAGACCAGAGTACCAGTCCCACAATCAGGCCGATGCCAATCTGTCCTATTATCTTATATTTGCCCTTCAATCCCTCCTTGTCGCGCTTGAATATCTTGATGAAGTCGTCCATTCCACCGAGAAAGCCGAGCCAGACGGTGGTGATGATCATCAGGATCAGATAGATGTTGCGCAAACGTCCGAGTAACAGTACCGGTACGAGGATAGCTAGGATGATGATGACACCACCCATAGAAGGAACGCCAATCTTCTTGACACCGAACGGGTCGATGCTGGCATCGCGCTGTGTCTCTGTAATTTGCTTGCTCTTGAGATACTTGATGAATTTCTCGCCTAACCAGGCAGAGATTACCAATGATAAAATCAGCGCAAGCAGGGCACGGAATGAGATGTAGCCCCACATGTGAGAACCTGTGATGCCCCACTGCTCCAGAAATCTAAAGAGATAGTATAACATTTTTCTTTCTTTTCTTGATTGATTTTACTTCTGTGAAATTCCGAAGATGTCGCGAATCACCTCCTTATCGTCAAAGTGGTGCTTTACGCCCTTGATTTCCTGGTAATCTTCGTGTCCCTTACCGGCTACGAGAATCACGTCGCCCTTCTTTGCCAGCATGCAGGCTGTGCGGATGGCTTCCTTGCGGTCTACGATGCTGATTACCTTCTTCATCTGCTGGGCATTCAGTCCGGCAAGCATATCGTTGATGATATCCTGTGGCTCCTCGAAACGTGGGTTATCGCTGGTGATGATTACCTTATCGCTCTGCTTTACAGCCTCTTGTGCCATCAATGGGCGCTTGCCCTTGTCGCGGTTGCCGCCGGCACCGCAAACGGTAATCACTTCTCCGCCCTTGCCTTCGAGCACTTCGTGGATGGCGTTCAATACGTTCTCCAGCGCATCTGGTGTATGGGCATAGTCAACGATGGCGGTAAAACCGTCTGGTGACTGGATTGGTTCCAGTCTTCCGCTTACGCTGTGAAGTGTACTCATCACTACGAGTACATCCTCTGGCTTCTTGCCGAGCATAATGGCTGCACCATATACGGCGAGCAGGTTGCTCACGTTGAACTTACCGATGAACTGTACACCCACTTCTCTGCCGTCAATCTCCAGATACATGCCGCCGAAGTGACACTCCAGGATCCTGGCTCTGAAGTCTGCCATGCTGCGGGTAGAGTAGGTCTTCACGGTAGCCTTGGTGTTCTGTACCATGATCATGCCATTCTTGTCGTCGGCATTGGTAATGGCAAAGGCAGTCTTAGGCAGTCCGTCGAAGAAAGCCTTCTTGGCGTTACGGTAGTTCTCGAATGTCTTGTGATAATCGAGATGGTCGCGGGTGAGGTTGGTGAACAAGCCTCCGGCAAACTGTAGGCCTCCGATACGCTTCTGTGCGATGGCGTGAGAAGAGCACTCCATGAAGGCATACTCGCAGCCTGCCTCTACCATCTTGCCCAGGAGCATGTTCAGCTCGATAGGGTCTGGGGTGGTATGGTCGGCAGGGATAGCCTCGTCCTCAATGTAGTTGCAGACGGTAGAGAGCAAGCCACACTTATGGCCGAACTTGCGGAACATATTATATAATAAGGTGGCAATGGTGGTCTTACCATTGGTACCTGTTACGCCTACCAGTTTGAGCTTTCTTGAAGGATCGCCGTAGAAGAGGGTTGCTACCTTGCCGACAGCATCCTCGGTCGAAGCGACCTGAATGTAAGTTACGCCCTCAACTTTCTCTTCAGGCATGTCTTCGCACAAAACCGACTTTGCGCCCAGTTCCAATGCCTTTGGAATAAACTTGTGACCGTCAACCTGCGTTCCCTTCATGGCAACGAAGAGATGACCTTCCTTAATCTTGCGAGAGTCGATGTTTACTCCCGAAACCTCTACATCAGCATCGCCGATTATCTGAACCGGCTCGATGTTTTTGAGTAATTCTTGTAACTTCATATCCTGTTTCTGTTTTATATTCTATATATTTTTTATCTACACCTTATTATATATAGGGTTTCAGATAACTGTTTCTGAGTTTTATTCGAGCACAATGCTGCATACGGCACCTTTCTTGATGACCGTTCCCGGCACCAGACTCTGCTTTACTACCTTTCCTCTACCTATAATCTGGGTTTTGATGCCCCGGCTCTCCATATTGTAGATAGCGTCTCGGGCTCCCATTCCGGTAACGTCGGGTACGATCGTCTTGCCGTATTGCTTCTCCCTGATGAGCTTGATGCTGTGGTTACCCACGCGCTCTGCCTTGCCCCAGATAGGGTTGCCGTCGGCATAGCTGCCACTCCAGTTGGCATTGGTCTTGATGCCGAGGTGGCTGAGCACATAGTTGGCAGCAAGGATATTGCCTGCCTTTACGTCAGGAACGAAGACGGATGCTGAGTCGCGGGCGTCCTTTACGTCAACTTTCAGACTCTGCGCCATGATGCCTTCTGAAATCTCATGGAACACCTTACCGCACATCGTACCGCCCGAAGCAGGCAAACCGGATTTCTGTATGCAGACGATACAGCTGTAGCGTGGTGCATCGGCAGGGAAGTAGCCTGCGAAACTGATGAGATAGCTGGTTCCGCCACTCTTATATCCACCGGCACCTTTTGAAATCTGGGCTGTACCGGTCTTTCCTGCCACTTTGAAGTTAGGCGAACCGGCTTTCTTTCCCAGTCCCAAGCTTACCACCTGTTCCAGGATGGTTTGCAGTTCCTTGATGCTCTTCTCCTTGGCTATCTGCTGGCGCATCACTTCAGGAGGAAATTCCATGATGGTTTCTCCGTTCTTCATTACCTTGCTCACGAATCTTGGTCGCATCATCTTGCCGTTGTTGGCGATGGTGTTGTAGAAGGTGAGGGTAGAGATAGGCGGTATCTGGGTCTCATATCCGATACTCATCCATGGCAAACTGGTCTTTGCCCAGTTGTCATACTGTCCGTTCTTGTTTCTGTGCGGCATGCGGATTCTGGCTGGTGTTGCTCCCACCAGCGGAATCTTCAGGTCGTCGTGCAGACCGGTACGGTAGATACCCTTTACGAATTTCTCCGGGTTGTTGCGGTAATGGTCGTCTATGATGCGGCTCACGCCGATGTTCGAACTGTACCACAGGGTCTGTGCGAGGGTCAGCATTCCATATCCGCCTTTTCGCCAGTTGTGGTCTTTCATTTCTCTGCCGTACATCGGCCATATACCGCCACCGGTTTCTACGTGATAGGTCGTGTCTACCACTCCGTCGTCCAGCGCTACGAGGATAGAGGCTGGCTTGAACACCGAACCTGGCTCCAGAAGGTCGCTCACGGCATGGTTGTGGATTTCTCTGTATTCGCCGTCGAAACATTTCTCCATGTTTACGATGGCCTTGATGTCGCCCGTAGGTACATCCATCACGATGGCTACACCCACATTGGCGTTGATTTCCTTCAGCTCGTCGATGAGTGAGCGTTCGGCAAGGTCTTGCATGCTCACATCGATGGTGGTCACGATATCGGCTCCGTCAATAGGAGGGGTATCGGTAATGTCGAGGAACTTGTTGCGCACCTTGCGGCGGTGCACGATACCGTTGGTGCCTCGCAGGATGGAGTCGTAACTCAGCTCCAGACCGAAGCGGGCGGTATCCTTGGCGCCATACATGGCTCCGATGGTACGGCCTGCCAGCGAACCGTAAGTTCTGGTTCGGGCATTATATTCTTCCCAGTGGAAACCGCTCTGGTAGGGTTTCAGGCGGAATACAGGGATGTCCTTTATCTCGGTGAAGGTGTTATAGTCTACACGCTTCGGATAAACCGGCCAGTGGCGGCTCATCTTGGCGCGACCTTCGGTGAGGTGCTTCTTGAAATCAGACTCGCTCAGATTCGGGAATATCTGGTGCAGGCAAAGACAGATGGAGTCTTGCTTGGCATCCCACAGCGAGTCGTTTTCTGCATCTTTCAGCGCCTTGAAGTCCATGAAAACCTTAAACTCCGGCAGCGAACTTGCCATCAGCTGTCCTGTGCAGCTCAAGATGTTGCCTCGGTTTGGCTTTACGGTCACGGAATCCTTCTTCTGCCGTTCTGCCACCTTCATCCAGTAATCATGCTTGGCGGTCATGATGTAGAGCGCTTTACCCACTACGGCTATGGCGAAAATCGTCATGATGATGGCGATGGCGCTGTAGCGGGGCATTACTTTCTTGTGATCAAATTTGCTGCTCATTCTTCGGGTACGTTTATGATGTATGGAGGTTGGGTAGCGATGTGCAGCACGCTGTCTTTGTTGTTTTTCAGCATGTCGAGCACATTACTTTCACGACTCTTCTCTGTTATCTGGCTGCTTGTAGACAGCGCTTTGTATTTGGTGTCTTGCAGTTCTTTCTGCAGTTTGTCCAACTCGATGATATCGTTCTGGATATTGTATCGGTTGGATATGTAGATAATGACAAAAAACACGATGAGGATAACGAGCCATATCTGCCGGCGTATGATTTGTGCGGTAAGAATGTCTCCACCCAGAATCTTTCGCAGCGTAAAGCTCGATGATCCTGAAGCCTCTTCCTCAATGGCTTGCTTGGCAATCACTTCCTTGAGCGAAGCCTGTGGAGCCTCTTGCTGCTGTGTCTCCTGCTGCGGAGTTTCCTGCTTCGGCGGTTCCTGTGATGCCTGTGCCTTTTCTTCGGCTATAGGCTTCTTACTGATGTTTATGTCTTTATCGTTTGTCATTTCTTTTCTGCTATTCTTAGTTTGGCGCTTCTGCTCCTAGGGTTTCTTTCCTGCTCGTCGGCATCGGGAACGATAACCTTGTTGTTCACGAGTTTGAAAGGGGTTTCTATTCTTCCGAAGAAGTCCTGCTCTATCTTGCCTTCTGCATTGCCCGCTTTCATCATGTTCTTTACGATTCTGTCTTCCAGCGAGTGATAGGTGATGACGCTGAGTCGGCCTCCCGGTTTCAGAAGTTCCGTGGCTGAGCGGAGCATCTCTTTCAGGGCGTCCATCTCGTGGTTCACTTCTATGCGCAGCGCCTGGAAGAGCTTTGCCATGTCTTTCTTCTCGCGTTCCCGCTTGAAGAGGGGCTCTACGGCTGCCATGAAGTCTTTGGTGGTGAGGATGGGCTTCTCGGCTCTTGCCTTGACGAGTGCCGAGGCGATGCGGCGCGAGTTCTTCAGCTCACCGTATAGGTAGAAGATGTCGGCAAGGGCACCTTCGTCATATTCGTTTACGATGTCGGCAGCAGTCTTGCCCGCACGCTTGTTCATGCGCATGTCGAGTGGGGAGTCGAAACGGAAGGAGAAACCGCGGGTCTCGTCATCGAAGTGATGGCTCGATACGCCCAGGTCGGCTAACAGTCCGTCGAGACCGTCTACCCCGTAGTAGCGCATCCAGTTTTTCAGGAATCTGAAGTTGGAGCATACGAAGGTGAAGTTCTCGTTTGCTACCACGTTGCGCTCGGCATCGGCGTCCTGGTCGAAACTGTACAGGTGCGCCCCCTCCGTCAGGCGCGACAGAATCTCTCTGGAGTGTCCGCCGCCACCGAAGGTTACGTCTACATAGATACCTCCTGGCTGTATGTTCAACCCGTCAACGCTCTCCTTGAGGAGCACCGGTACGTGATATGTTTCTGCTGTCTTTATCATATATCTTTTTGCTGTCTTATCGCGTTATAATATTGCGTGCGTACTTATTAATGTATAAATTTGGGTTCAAAGGTACATAAAAATCTCCATATAGCCTTACATTTTCCCACAAAATTTATAAAACTTAATGAAAAAGTTGTTTTTGGTCAACTTCTCCTTCCTGTTTAGGGCATCGCCTTTTTGTTCTCATCAAGTGTGAAGTTTTTGCGAAAATATGTGCAAAATGGGCTGTATTTGTCGTGATAGTTTTAAAAAACTAATAAATTTTCGCTTTTTTGCTATTTTTTTGGAAAAAATGGCACGTATTTGAAAAAGTTGAGTTACTTTTGCACTTACTTATATAAGTTTTAGCAAACATGAGTGAATCAATAGAGAAAACGATAGACATAGATAAGATTCTTAAGAGCAAGATGGGAAGCAAGGTGAAATTCGTACCGCGCTTCCTGGTCTCCTGGCTCAAGAAGATTATTCACGAGGACGAGGTGAACAGGTTCTTGTGGGAAAGCCGTGGCCTTTCGGGTACTGAATGGCTCACCGAATGTGTACGCTATCTGAAGATGGATGTTGAAATCGTAGGCTTGGAAAACCTGCCTGACAAGAACGACGGCAAACTCTATACCTTTGTTTCCAATCATCCTCTGGGCGGACAGGACGGCGTATGTCTCGGTTCCATCATCGGCAAGCACTATGATGGCAAGTTCCGCTATCTGGTAAATGATCTTCTGCTCAACTTGCCGGGCTTGAAACCGGTAAGTATCGGCATCAACAAGACGGGGCGCCAGAGTCGCGATTTCCCCCGGATGGTGGAGGCAGGCTTCAAGAGCGATAACCACATGCTGATGTTTCCGGCAGGCTTGAACAGCCGCAAGCGCAAGGATGGAACTATTCACGACCTGCCTTGGAAGAAGACGTTTATCTCTAAGAGTGTAGAATATCAGCGCGATGTGGTGCCTATCCATTTCGGAGGGCGCAACTCTGAGCGTTTCTACCGCATCGCCCGATTTAGCGACAAGTATCTGCCGTTCAATCTCGCCATGCTGTTCCTGGTTGACGAGATGTACAGGAATGTGGGCAAGCATTTCCGCATCTCCATCGGAAAACCGATTCCTTGGCAGACTTTTGATAAGAGCAAGTCGGCTACCGAGTGGGCGCAGTATGTTGAAGACAGGGTTTATGAACTTTAATGGTTTGCAAAACCCGGGAACATTGTTTTATATTAACGAAATCGTAGAATCATAGCATATAAGAAGAGTAATATGGAAGAAGAAATCATCCAACCGATTGACCGTGAGCTCCTGAAGAGCGAGCTTACACCCGACAAACAACTGAGAATGACCAATAAGAGCCATAACGAGATTTACATCGTTACGGCAAACGATTCGCCTAATGTGCTGAAAGAGATTGGTCGACTTCGTGAAATCGCTTTCCGTGAGGCGGGAGGCGGAACGGGCAAATCTATGGATCTTGATGAGTTCGACTTTGGTGACAACTGTTACAAGCAGCTGATTGTCTGGAATCCTGAAGCCGATGAGATTATCGGTGGTTACCGTTATCTCCTGGGTAAGGACTGGCAGCTCGATGAGAAGGGACAGCCTAAGCTGGCAACCAGCCACATGTTCCATTTCTCCGACAAGTTCCTCAAGGAGTATATGCCTTATACCGTAGAGTTGGGCCGTTCCTTCGTTTCGCTCGAATATCAGAATGTGCGTACCAACACCAAGAGCATCTTTGCTCTCGACAATCTCTGGGATGGTTTGGGCGCTTTGACGGTTCTCTATCCGGAAGTAAAATATTTCTTCGGCAAGATGACGATGTATCCGTCTTACATCCGTCGTGGCCGCGACATGATTCTCTATTTCCTCAAGAAGCATTTTGATGACAAGGAGAACCTCGTAATCCCGATGAAACCGCTGAAATTGGATACTCCGGAGAGTGATTTGGCTGCCATCTTTACAGAAGATGACTTCAAGGCAGACTATCG
>ERZ1035070.437-NODE-437-length-13274-cov-5.039337_pt1 | contig 13274 bp, 10 predicted proteins | sample MGYA00520603_ERZ1035070 | MGnify/ENA primary metagenome ERZ1035070 (study PRJEB33766, sample SAMN09781695) | gut metagenome | biome: gut microbiome | host: Homo sapiens | place: Madagascar | study: EMG produced TPA metagenomics assembly of the PRJNA485056 data set... | reverse complement strand
TATTTAAAGTTTATGCAAAAAAGACGCAAGATATCGAGAGACTTAATTTGGGTTGTACTATTTTGCATACCTTTCATTTTTTTGTTTATAAATCGTAGCTATGAAGTGGGGACGGATACTAGAAGCATATATTATGATATATATTATGGGGGATATGCTGTGAGTCTGTGGAAAGCTCCGGTATATGAAGGCCTTTTCATACAATACATTCGAGTTTTATATAGGATAGTCCCTCAATTTAGATTTTTTTTGTTTGTCACGAGTTTGATCATTTGCGTGACATTTATATACTATTTTGTTCGGCAACGTAGTAGTATTAATGCAACAATAACCATTTTGACATTTTTGGTTTGGATATATGCCCCATCATTGAATATTATGCGACAGTTATTAGCGGTTACTATTTGTTTTTGGGGACTTTTGCAATTGGAAAAGAAAAATATTGTGTTGGCGGGAAGCTTGTTCGCGATAGCAATGTTTTTTCACATTACTTCAATTGTTATGTTTGTATATTTTATACCATATTTTCTTGGTGAGAAACAGAAGTGGAGGAAGAAGATTCCGCTTATATTTATGCTTTCTCCAATAGCAATATTTCTTTTAGGTGAGATGGTTGTGAAAATACCTATATTTTCAAAATTTTATGGTAGTATACATACTTTTGATTTTGCAAATGTAAATCAAAAATTTTTCTTGTTCCCACTACTTATGATGCCTCTTGTCGTTTGTTTTTGGAATCAGTTAGTGAAAGCTTCAGAATATAATTATATTCATTTATGTGGTACTATTTTGATTTTTCCTGCGGTACTTTTGTCGGGGTATTTGTGGTATGCATTTCGTATGTTTTATTTTTTTGTTCCAAGTGGGGCTATAGTATTAGGTCAAATTGGAAGGTGCTGCAAAAACGGAATTCAAAAATTTATGGTTAATTTATATATAGTTGTTTGTACAGTTTTAATGTTCTATTTACTTTATGTGTATTTTGGAACTGATAAAATATATCCGTTTCTTTTTAATAATTTGAAATAGAAAGATGATGGTGAGAAACAATAATGGAAGCAGAAGCATTAGTATCGGTGATTATTCCGGTGTACAATGTAGAAGAATATGTTGCAGAATGTTTAGAGAGTGTTATGAAACAATCTTATCATAATTTGGAAATTATCTTAGTCAATGATGGTTCCACGGATAGTTCTGATGCAATATGCAGAAAATATTTGAAAAAAGATTCTAGAATTCGAGTTGTTGAGCAAGAACATGGAGGACTTTCTAGAGCAAGGAATACTGGGATAAAGACTGCGAAGGGAATATATTATGCATTTATTGATAGTGATGATTGGATAGATTCTTGTATGATAGAAAAATTGCTGACACAATTATTACAATATAATGCGGATGTTTCGTGTTGCAATTTTGAAAAATTTGAATCTGCATCCAAAAGAAAAAAACATAAAGTTTCAATTAATGGGCAAGTTGTTTATAACCAACAAGAGGCAAAGGAACATTTTTTGCTAGAAGATTCTTTTATGTGTTATTCATGGAATAAGTTGTATAAAGCAGAGTTGTTTGAAAACATTCATTATCCGGAAGACAAGTTTTATGAAGATATAATAACTACATACAAAATCATATCAAAATGTAAGAAGATCGTTTTTTGCAAAGAATGTTATTATCATTATCGAATAAGAAATAAATCAATAACTAATTCGGGATTTAGTGTTAAAGATTATGATTTAATTAGTGCGATTCGAGATATAAAAAAACAAGAGGAAAATACACGTATATGGATTGGATGCGCAGTGTATTATTTGTTTTTTTTAGACGATATGATTAGAGCAAATCAATGGGATTGGCAGATATATCGAGAGTTCCGTTTTATTTTTCTTCAGGCAAAAAAAGCAAATAAAATTTTTCCCTTTACAGGTTATATTAGGGGCATACAGCTTTTGTGGTGTTACTATGCGATAGATTCATATCGAAAATTCTATAAGTTGATTAGAAGATAAGGGGGAATTATGCGTAAATTATCTATTCAAGAAATCCAAAGCATTGAGTATGATATTTTGGAAGCATTTGATCAATTTTGTAGAGTAAACAATTTAACATATATGTTATGTGGGGGAACGTTATTAGGTGCTGTTAGGCATCAGGGATTTATTCCGTGGGATGATGATATAGATGTGCTTATGCCAAGACCGGATTATGATAAGCTTTTGGAATTTAATGATGATTATATATGCGGAAAAAAGATGTATGAAATTAAGCATTGGAAAAATGGAAAATCTAATTATCCTTTTATAAAGATTGTCGATCCTGACACATATGTGAAAACAGAATATATTAATGAAAAAGCTGAAGTGCAACAAATTTGGATTGATATTTTTCCGTTAGATGGAAATCCAGAGGATATAAGATCTGCGAACAAATTGTATAAACGAGTAAAAATATATAAACGGGTTTTAACGTTAAAGTTAGCAAAAATAGGAGTAGGGAGTACTTGGTATATAAAAGTGATAAAACCATTGGTAATACTATTGCTCCAAGTAATACCTACTAATTACTTATGTTCAAAAATGGATAGCATTTCAAAGGCATATTCATATGAAAACACAAATAAGGCCGGGGGCGTTGTGTGGGGGTATGGAATAAAGGAATACATGGATAAATCGATTTTTGGTGAACAGACAAAAATGTTGTTTCATAAAAATTATTATCCAGTACCTAATGGATATCAAGAATATTTAACTAGAATATATGGTGACTATATGGTGCTTCCATCCGAGGAGGAGAGAAATTCACATCATATAGATGCATATGTTAAGGGGAAAGAAAATGGATAAAATTTTAACAATAGCAGTATGTGCCTATAACATGGAAGACTATTTAGGAGAAGCTCTGGAAAGTTGTATGATTCCTAGTGTGGACAAGATAGAAGTATTGATTATGAATGATGGGTCTACGGATCATACAGAAGATATTGCGAATACATTTTGTGATCGGAATCCGGAAACCTTCCGTTTGGTTACAAAACCGAATGGCGGGTGGGGATCCAATGTGAATCTTGCTACGCAATTGGCGACGGGAAAATATTTTCGAATATTGGATGCGGATGATTGGTTTGATAAAGAAAACCTTGAAAAGTTTGTGCAGCATCTGTTGAAAACGGATGCGGAGGTAATAAGTTCTTTGTATATACATTGTTACGGTACAAAAAGAAACATTCATCATATGGCTTGGGAAAAATATGCAGGTCAGGAGATTGAGCTGGAAAAAATGCAAGAGCCGGTGCATTTGTCAATGTGGGGTGTGACGTATCGATCAGATCTGTTAAAGGAGCATCCATTGGATTTGCCGGAGCACATATTATATACGGATTCAATTTATGTGTTAAAACCGCTGACATATGCAAAGTATATGAGCGTGTTTGCTGCACCAGTGTATAATTACCGATTAGGAAGAGACGGCCAGTCTGTTAGTTGTGAAAGTGTAAAGAAACATTACAAAGAGATGCAAAAGGTGATGGAAATTCAGCTGCAATTTTATAAGGATATTGGTGTTCGCTCGAAAAATAGAATTCATTTGTTACATCGAATGGAGACTACCTATCATGTGACAATGGAAAATTTCTTAAAATTGAGTCGCTACCGAGAGGTTTCAGTAGAAACATTGACACGGGATACGGATCTTATGTATAAGAATATGGTGCCACAATTATATGAAAAATTAGGGAAAAGAAAGTATGTAAGATTGCTTAGAAAAGCAAATTACAAAGATACAAAATTAGTGAATACAATATTACGAGTGAGGGATTTTGTTAGAAAACAGTAAATTAAAAAAGAATTACATAATGAACACCATCCTGACGCTTTCGTCATTTATCTTTCCACTGATCACCTTCCCGTATGTGTCGCGCATCCTTCTTCCGGAAGGAACCGGTCGGGTGTCGTTTGCGACTTCGGTGGTATCGTATTTTCTGATGCTCTCACAACTTGGAATCCCTACATACGGAATCCGTGCCTGTGCAAAAGTTAGAGATGACAGGAGAAAGTTGTCGCGCGTGGTGCATGAACTTATGGCAATCAATCTGGTCATGAGTTTGCTGTCGTACCTTGCGTTAGGCATTTTTGTGTTTGCGATTCCAAGGTTACGTGCGGAAAGTTCTCTGATTTTTATTATCAGTCTGACGATTCTATTGAATGCAGTCGGCATGGAATGGTTGTATAAGGCTTTGGAGCAGTATACTTACATAACGATTCGCTCTGTGATTTTTAAGGCAATTGCTGTGGTGGCGATGCTTTTGTTGATCCGGCAGCAGTCGGATTATGTTGTGTATGGTGCGTTGACGATTTTGGCAGCATCCGCTTCGAATGTGTGCAATTTTGTACATGCACACACGTACATTGATTTGTTTCCGGAAGAAAAATACAACTATCGGCAACATATGAAACCAATTCTCGTCTTTTTTGCGATGTCCTGTGCGACGGTGATCTATACGAATCTGGATACGGTCATGCTGGGATTGATGAAAAATAATGTGGATGTCGGCTACTATAATGCTGCGGTCAAGATCAAGGGAATTCTTGTCGGAATCGTGACTTCGCTCGGAACGGTAATGTTGCCTAGGCTTTCTTATTATGTGGAGCGTGGGGAGATGGAAGAGTTTCAGCGGTTGACCAAGAAGGCGATGAATTTTGTAATCCTTCTGGCAACTCCAATGATGATCTATTTTATACTGTTTGCAAGAGAGGGCATTTTCTTCCTGAGTGGTTCTGCTTATGAAGGGGCGATTGTGCCGATGCAGATCATTATGCCAACATTGCTTCTGATTGGGATGACGAATGTGATGGGCATCCAGATAATGATACCGATGGGATTGGAAAGGCAGGTGCTGTATTCGGAGATTGCAGGTGCGGTTGTGGATCTAATTGTGAATGCGCTGTTGATTCCGCAATATGCGGCAGCAGGTGCAGCAGTGGGAACATTGATTGCAGAATTTGTGGTATGGATCGTTCAGATGTGTGCCTTGCGAAACGTTACACGGAATCTGTACAAAAGCGTTCGGTTTGGAACAATCGGTCTGGCATTGGTGCTGGCAATTGCAGCTTCGGTATGGGTAAAAATATTTAACTTGGGAACGTTTATCAGTCTGTTGATTTCGGGCTTGTTGTATTTTGTGGTATATTATATTGTTCTTTTGGTAAAAGGAGAGGCAATTGCTAGAGAAATATTGACGCAGATAAAGAAATTGATTCGAAAGTAATACATGAAGAAAGGAGCAGGCGAGGAAACCTGCTCCTTCTTAGTTACTGAAAGTAATTGAGTAACTGAGTAGTTAATTAGATAATTGTTTAATAAAATTGAACTACATACTCATTTCGCGTACGTCACATGCTATAGTAATAACACTATTCAATACCTATATTATACAGTGAAAAATGAAATTTGCAATACCAAAATGAAAGATTCTTAACTTTTTTTGAAAATTTCATTAAATTCAGACTAGTGGCAGAAACTGCGGTTTCCGCTGCTTAAATACCGTATAATACCGAAAACCTGCGGCGCGCAGGATGGCAGGAACCCTGGCAAAATCATAGGCAACATGCTCCGGTGCGTGTGCGTCGGCGCCGATTGTGATGATTTCTCCGCCGAGCTCACGGTAGCGGTGGATGATATCCTCGGTCGGATTTGGATGACCGAGTCCGTATTTGAAGCCGCCGGTGTTGATCTCGATGCCTCGTCCCATATCAATTAAAGTGCGAAGAATTTCGTCAATGATATCGGCGTATTTCTTATAAGAATAATCCTCGTTTCGGTTCGGACCGTAGCGGACGACGTAATCGATGTGCCCATATACGTCAAAGTCTGCGTCAGTGTGCAGATTCTCGAGGATTGATTCAAAATATTCCAGATACGCTTCGTGCTCGGTGCGCCCTTCGTAATATTTCGGATAGTAGGGATCCACGCCGTGTACCACGTGGGAAGAACCGATGACGAAGTCGAACGGATAGCGTGAAGTGGTGCATCTGTTGACATCCACAATCTGTGGCTGGAGACCGATCTCCACACCCCAGAGGATCGGGAAGCGTCCCTTGTATTTCTCCTGGAGAGACATTATTTCTTTGTAATAAGAATCAAAATCTAATAAGAACAAGTCCGGTTCGTCCGGATAGTCATAGTCAAAATGGTCGGTGAAGCAGATACCGTCCAATTCCTTGCGGATGGCGGATTCGATCATGTCCTGGACCGCTGCCTCACTGTCACCGGAGTGGTGTGTGTGCATGTGGGTATCGTAAAGCATGCTTTGTCCTTTCTGTGGATGCAAGGCCCGTGAGGACTTGCATATGTTATTGGTAAAGTCATATGAACTATTGAAAACAGTCGTTTGACCGATTCTTTCACATGCGAAGCTTGTTATGGTCTGATTATAATGAATGTGGAAACGATTTTCAATGATATTTACCAATCGAAGTGCGTTTCTCTATGCGGAATGATAAATTATTAACAAAGTCATAAAAGGGACTTGAACTTTCGGGAATAATTGGGTAAAATAAAGAAAGCTTGGGACGCATGTCCCATAAGACTATTTATTTACAATTCTAGGAGGAATTAAGAATGGCAGTAAGAGTAGCAATCAACGGATTCGGCCGTATCGGTCGTCTTGCTTTCAGACAGATGTTCGGAGCAGAAGGATACGAAGTAGTAGCAATCAACGACTTAACAAGCCCAAAGATGTTAGCACACTTATTAAAGTATGATAGCTCACAGGGTAAGTATGAGCATGCAGATGAGGTTTCTGCAAGCGATGATTCTATCACAGTATGTGGTAAGGAAATCAAGATCTACGCTTTCCCAGATGCAAACAATTGCCCATGGGGAGACTTAAAGGTTGACGTTGTATTAGAGTGCTCTGGATTCTATACAAGCAAGGAGAAGGCTCAGGCTCATATCAATGCTGGAGCTCGTAAGGTAGTTATCTCTGCACCAGCAGGAAACGACCTTCCTACAATCGTTTACAATACAAACCATGAGACATTAAAGGCTTCAGATACAATCATTTCTGCAGCTTCTTGTACAACAAACTGCTTAGCACCAATGGCAGATGCTTTAAATAAGTACGCTCCAATCCAGTCTGGTATCATGGTAACAATCCATGCTTACACAGGAGATCAGATGACTCTTGACGGACCACAGAGAAAGGGTGACTTAAGAAGATCTCGTGCAGCAGCTTGCAACATCGTTCCTAACTCTACTGGAGCAGCTAAGGCAATCGGTCTTGTTATCCCAGAGTTAAACGGAAAGTTAATCGGATCTGCTCAGCGTGTACCAACTCCTACAGGATCTACAACAATCCTTACAGCAGTTGTTAAGAAGTCTGACGTAACAGTTGACGGAATCAACGCAGCTATGAAGGCAGCTTCTAACGAGTCATTCGGTTACAACACAGATGAGATCGTTTCTTCTGATATCGTTGGAATGAGATTTGGTTCATTATTCGATGCAACACAGACAATGGTTAGCCAGATTTCTGATGACCTGTATGAGGTTCAGGTTGTTTCTTGGTATGATAACGAGAACAGCTACACATCTCAGATGGTTCGTACAATCAAGTACTTCTCAGAGTTAGCATAAGAGATGGTTTTATAACGGGTCCGGCCTTTGGGCCGGACCTGTTTTATACTACGGACTTATGGAACTGAGAATGTTTCAGTACGAATAAGTAAAGAAAGGAGATCTTCAGCTGCGGAGGAGATCTCCTATGAATGACACCGCGGTTGCGGTGCACCATAATAATGTGCCGCCAGTCGGCAGAATGGAGACAAGTATGGCATTAAATAAGAAAACAGTTGATGATATCAACGCACAGGGCAAGAGAGTCCTTGTTAGATGTGATTTTAATGTACCTCTTAAGGCAGGCGAGATCACAGATGATACTCGTATCAAAGCTGCTCTTCCTACAATTAAGAAGTTATTAAATGATGGTGGAAAGGTTATCCTTTGCTCTCATCTTGGAAAAGTTAAGAACGGACCAAACGAAGGCGAGTCACTTGCACCGGTTGCTAAGAGACTTGAGGAGCTTCTTGGACAGAAGGTTAACTTCGTATCTGATTACAATGTAACAGGCGAGGCAGCTACAAAGGCTGTTGAGGAGATGAAGGAAGGCGAAGTTGTATTACTTCAGAATACTCGTTTCCGTGGCGCTGAGGAGACCAAGAACGGTGAGGAGTTCTCTAAGGAACTTGCTGATCTTGCAGACATCTATGTATGTGATGCTTTCGGTTCTTCTCATAGAGCACATGCTTCTGTAGCAGGTGTTACAAAGTTCATCTCTGCAAAGGGTGGACAGAATGTCGTTGGTTACTTAATGGAGAAGGAGATTGCTTTCCTTGGAAACGCAGTTGAGAATCCTGTTCGTCCATTCGTAGCAATCCTCGGTGGTGCTAAGGTAGCTGACAAGCTTAACGTAATCAACAACCTCCTTGAGAAGTGTGATACATTAATCATCGGTGGTGGTATGGCTTACACATTCATCAAGGCTCAGGGATATGAGATCGGTCTCTCTCTCTGCGATGATGAGAAGCTTGATTACTGTAAGAAAATGATGGCTAAGGCTGAGAAGATGGGCAAGAAGATCCTTCTTCCTGTTGACGCTGTAACAATCAAGGATTTCCCTAATCCAATCGACGGACCTGTTGAGACTCAGGTTTGCGATATTACTGCTATGCCTGCAGACCGTGAGGGATGCGATATCGGACCTAAGACAGCTGAGATGTTCGCTGATGCTGTTAAGACAGCTAAGACCGTTGTCTGGAACGGACCGATGGGTGTATTCGAGAACCCTACACTTGCAGCTGGTACTCTTGCAGTCGCTAAGGCTCTTGCAGAGACAGATGCTACAACAATCATCGGTGGTGGAGATTCCGCTGCAGCTGTTAACCAGATGGGTTATGCAGATAAGATGAGCCATATCTCTACTGGTGGTGGAGCTTCCCTTGAGTTCTTAGAGGGTAAGGAGTTACCGGGTGTTGTGGCAGCAGATGATAAGTAAGATTAGGAGATAATGAATCATGGCAAGAAAGAAAATCGTAGCCGGCAACTGGAAGATGAATATGACTCCTAGCCAGGCTGTAAAGTTAGTTGAAGAGTTAAAGCCATTAGTAGTTTCTGACAGCGTAGAGGTTGTTTACTGTGTACCAGCAATCGACATCGTACCTGTTGTTGAGGCTGTTAAGGGAACCAACGTTGCTGTTGGTGCTGAGAATATGTACTTCGAGGAGAAAGGTGCTTACACTGGAGAAATCTCTGCAGAGATGCTTGTAGATGCTGGTGTTAAGTATGTTGTTCTCGGACATTCTGAGAGACGTGAGTACTTCAAGGAAGACGACGCTTTATTAAACAAGAAGGTTAAGAAGGCTTTCGAGGCTGGTCTTACACCAATCCTTTGCTGTGGAGAGACTTTAGAGCAGAGAGAGATGGGCGTAACACTTGACTGGATCCGTCTTCAGATCAAGTCTGATTTAGCTGGTGTTCCAGCTTCTGATGTTGCTAAGATGGTTATCGCTTACGAGCCAATCTGGGCAATCGGAACAGGAAAGACTGCTACTTCTGATCAGGCTGAGGAAGTTTGCGGCGCTATCCGTGAGTGCATCAAGGAAGTTTATGACGAGGCTACTGCAGAGTCTGTTCGTATCCAGTACGGCGGATCTGTTAACGCTGGCAATGCAGCTGAGCTTTTTGCAAAGCCTGACATTGACGGTGGTTTAGTTGGTGGAGCCAGCTTAAAGGCTGATTTCGGCAAGATCGTTAACTACTAGAATTGAATAAATAAGATTTGGAAAGGCTATTCATCTGGGGATTTCCACAGGCGAATAGCCTTTTTACGAGAGAAAAGATATACGATTATGAGCAAAAAGCGTTTGATATATGCGGTGTTGGTGCTTATCTTTCTTCTGTTGCTTATCGTAGCCGGATACAAAGGCGTGGATGGCAATGTGCAGACGGTTATGACGGGAAATGACTCTCAGAGTTTGGAAGCGGGACATACGGATTCTGATTTGTTATCGACAGAGGAAACAGATGAAACAGAAAAAAACTACGATGAGATCGTAGATACAATAGATCAGTTACTGACATATGGTACATCGGATTTCTATGAGCATTATCCGGTGGATGAATCGTTCTTCCTGTGGCTGGAAGCTCACTACGGGAATGCCACATTGAGAAATATTGTAAGACAGTTAAAAGTTGGGAAAGCAAGTCAGAACCTGTGGTACCGGATGACGGGAGCTTCGATGCATGTCCTGTGGCTGGAGTTCTGTAAGGATTATCAGTACCAGACATGGAGGCTTGACAATGTGACATGGAAGGATGCGGCGGAAAGCGGTAAGGTCACTATTGATTTCGTGGGAGACATCAATTTTGATTCGAGATGGCATACGATGAAATATGCAAAGGAACAGGGAGGAATCACTTCCTGCATCTCGGAGGACATCTTAAAAGAACTGAAGTCTGCAGACATCACGATGGTGAATAATGAGTTCTGCTATACGAAAGAAAAAAAGTCACAGGAGGGCAAGGCGTACAGCTTTAAGGCAAATCCTAAGAATGTAAAACTGTTGGAAGAATTTGGAACAGATATTGTTTCACTTGCGAACAATCATACCTGTGATTATGGAGAGCAGGGACTTCTGGATACGATGGATGCGTTGACGAAGGAAGGTATTGTCTATAGTGGTGCCGGACGCAATCTGGCGGAAGCGAGTGCGGTGCAGTATTTTGTTGCCGGAGGCCGTAAGTTTGCTTTCGTATCTGCGACGGAGATTGAGAGATTTTATCATTATACGAAGAAAGCCGGAGAGAAGACTCCAGGCGTTCTGAAAACACAACAGAAGAAAGCGGTACTTTCTGCGATTACAGAGGCGCGTGCCAACAGTGATTATGTAATTATGTTTGTGCATTGGGGCGCAGAAGGGAAGATTAAGCAGGACAGCGACCAGAGAGCCTTGGCGCAGGAATATGCTGCGGCAGGTGTGGATGCAATCATCGGTTCTCATCCGCATCGTCTGCAAGGCGTGGAATTTGTGGATGATGTGCCGGTTGTCTACAGTCTTGGAAACTTCTGGTTCTCGACCGGAACACTTTATGCGACAATTGCGCAGATCCGGATTAATCAGGACGGAGCGCTTAAGTTACGCCTTTTCCCATGTGAGCAGAAAGGAAAGAAGACGAGACTGCTGAAGACAGAAGACGCGTGTAAGGCGTTCTATCAGTATGTGGCAGATTTGTCGGATGGTGTGCAGATCAATGAGGACGGCGTGTTTGACGAGTGGGACGAGTCAGCGACATTTACGGTTCCGCCTGCATATCGGTCAGGAAGACAGTATGGGCAGCATTTTGATAATGCGGATCTGGAACTGCAGAACATTGACGTGGTTGGAAATCTGCAGTAGATATGCCTTGTTTTTTATGACACGCATTGGATTGAGAATGAAAAAGCTTGCATTTTCCGGCGAATTTAGTATTATAGTAACTGAATTAGCGGACGAATGCGTGTGCGATTCTATGAGATAATGTGCCTGTTGTTTGGGCGTGTTAGATAAATAACATTTTAAGAAAGAGAGATAAGATTATGAGCAAAAAACCTGTTGTATTAATGGTGCTTGATGGTTATGGTCTCAATGACCGCACAGAGGGTAATGCGATTGCGATGGCAAATACTCCTGTTATGGATAAATTGATGAAGGAGTGTCCTTTTGTAAAAGGCGCTGCTTCCGGACTTGCTGTTGGTCTTCCGGACGGACAGATGGGTAACTCTGAGGTTGGACATATGAACATCGGTGCCGGCCGTATTATTTATCAGGATCTGACCAGAATCACAAAGGCAATTGAGGATGGCGACTTCTTCGAGAACAAGGCTTTGCTTGCTGCAATGGACAACTGCAAGAAGAATGATTCTGACCTGCATCTGTGGGGACTTCTTTCAGACGGTGGTGTACATTCACACATCGAGCATCTCTATGGACTCCTTGAGATGGCGAAGAAGCAGGGGCTGACTAAGGTATATGTTCATGCATTCTTAGATGGTCGTGACACTCCGCCAGCATCTGGTAAGGATTATGTACAGCAGCTTCAGGATAAGATGAATGAGATTGGCGTTGGCCAGATTGCTTCTTTATCCGGACGTTACTATGCGATGGATCGTGATAACAACTGGGATCGTGTACAGAAGGCTTATGATTCTCTGACCAAGGGAGAGGGCGTGCTTGCCGAGGATGCTGTCCAGGCAATGGCGGATTCTTATGCACAGGATGTAACCGATGAGTTCGTTCTTCCAACCGTTATCGTGAAAGATGGTAAGCCGGTTTCTGTTGTAAAAGAGAATGATTCTGTCATCTTCTTTAACTTCCGTCCTGACCGTGCGCGTGAGATTACCCGTGCATTCTGTGATGACAAGTTTACAGGCTTTGATCGTCCATTTATCAAGACAACTTATGTATGCTTCAAGGATTACGATGAGACAATCCCGAACAAGACAATCGCTTTCGAGAAGGAGCACATCACCAATACATTCGGTGAGTATCTTGCAAAATGCGGTAAGAAGCAGCTTCGTCTCGCTGAGACTGAGAAGTATGCGCATGTAACATTCTTCTTCAACGGTGGTGTTGAGGAGCCGAACGTGGATGAGGCTCGTCTTCTTGTTAATTCGCCGAAGGATGTTGCTACTTACGACTTAAAGCCTGAGATGAGCGCTCCGGAAGTCGGAATGGATCTCGTTGAGGCAATCAAGTCAGACAAGTATGATGTCATTGTAATCAACTTCGCAAACCCTGATATGGTTGGTCATACCGGTGTGATTCCGGCAGCAGTTAAGGCTGTGGAGCGTGTTGACAGTCTTGTTGGCGATGCCGTACAGGCAGTCAAGGATGTTGACGGTGTTCTCTTCATCTGTGCCGACCACGGTAACGCAGAGAAGATGATCGATTATGAGACAGGAAAGCCTCATACCGCTCATACAACAAACCCGGTTCCATTCATTCTTGTGAATGCAGATCCGAAGTACAAGCTTCGTGAGGGCGGATGTCTTGCAGATATCGCTCCTACATTGCTTGAAATCATGGGACTGGAGCAGCCGGCAGAGATGACCGGAAAGTCACTCTTACTTCAGTAAAGTCGGGTTTGCCGCGCTTAGATTTAATCTCAAACGGACGATACCGGATATAAGATATTCTACGAAAATTAGCAGTAAGTTTGTCTATAAACGACGGACTTTGAACGAT
>ERZ1035070.430-NODE-430-length-13462-cov-9.702394_pt1 | contig 13462 bp, 4 predicted proteins | sample MGYA00520603_ERZ1035070 | MGnify/ENA primary metagenome ERZ1035070 (study PRJEB33766, sample SAMN09781695) | gut metagenome | biome: gut microbiome | host: Homo sapiens | place: Madagascar | study: EMG produced TPA metagenomics assembly of the PRJNA485056 data set... | reverse complement strand
TCTAAAAAACAATAACTTTTCTTGCTTAAAAACTTGTATGTTACGGTTAAATTACTAATTTTGCAACCAGATAAAACTTTAATTAAATGAAGCTAATAACTTCATCAACCTATTAAACCAAAAAATAACGCATGGACAAACGTTTACTTTATTCAGCAGTTTTGGTTGCTTCATTAAGCACCAATTATGCACAAGCTCAGGTGAATGATCCTGTTCTTCCAAATCCAGTTCAGTTGAAACTGGATGGTACTGATACTGTAGCTATCAAGAATATCTTGGCAGACAAGTGGCTTACCAACGGTAATGCTTATGGCACCCAGACAAGTTTGGGCACATCAGGCCTTGGCTTTGTTATCGTTCCTAATAAGGGCGATGATGGTCAGCCTAATGGTACCTATTCTTTCTGTAATGATAAATCTGGTAAGTTTGGTGCCTTTTCTAACAAGATATTCCTTAACTCATTTGATGAAAATGGTGGTAACTCTTATGTTGATTACAATAATCAAGGTATAGAGAAAACCTATTGGAAAGTTACACCTAATGGTACGACATTCAGATTCCAGTCTAACGAGCAGCCTGATACTTATGCCGGCTATAATCCTAATGATACTGGATTAGATGGTAAAGGTGAGACTGCAGCAGATGGTCAGTTCCGCCCTGCATTGGCAGAAAGCAGTGATTATGGTCTTGATTGGGCTGCTTATCCTTATACTTATTTCTATCGCTTAGAGAAGTTGAAGGATCAGATTAATTCTGCTCATGATGAAGGATTAGATGTGACTGCAGTAGAAGCTATTTACAATAATCCTAATGCAGAATATTGGCAGCTGAAGGAAGCTTCTCGCATGATTACTGATGCAAGAAGAAATAAGGCAATGGCTGAAGCTACGGCAGAATCTCCTGTAAATATTACAGAATATGCTCCAGATGCCAATTGTGATGCTTTGACTGGTTGGACTCATGATTGTATATATGATGATAAGGGTGATGTTGGTCATGGCGGTCATGGTACCAATTGGCAGACAAATTCTCATGCATATACTGCACCTGATGGCTACCAGACAGAGAAATTTATTGAGCGCTGGGTGCATGGAAATTCTGACCCTGTAACAGGTACAGAAGAAGTAGCTGGTGCTGGTCGACTCAGTGATGGTGTTCTCTCTCAGACTTTGCACAAACTGCCTGCGGGTGGTTACAAGGTGACATGCTATGCGATGGCAACCCAGCAGACTAAGGGTGATGACTTTAAGGTAGAGGGCGTTTCTGTATTCGCAGATACCAAGGCTACTAAAAACTCTCAGGCTGTAGCTACCAAGGTAGGTGTACCTCAGAAGTATGAATTCCTCCTGGATATCAAGGAAGGTGAGGACTTGACTATTGGCGTCAAGCTCGATCATTGTACTGCTAACTGGGTATTCGTAGATAATTTCCAGATTGTGTATTGCGGTCCAAGTTTCAAGGCTATGAACTTGAATGATGTGCAGACTGCTGCAGCAGACCTCGCAGCTAAGATGGATGGTATGGAGGTATGCCCTACTTATATAGATAAGGCAAACGAACTCATAGCTACTGTAGGTGAGATGACAACTGATACTGATGAAGCAGAAATCAATGCAATGAAACAGGATCTTGCTGATATCGCTGCAAAGATTGACAAGAGTTCTGCATTGTATGCTGAATTAAAAGACTTGGATGCAACTATACAGGAATTCTTGGCATTAGATCCTCAAGGAGATGAATTTGAAGCTTTCATGGATTTATATAATGATTGCGGAAAAGAAGGTGAAGGTGTTGAAAGCTTGATGAGCACTTACACTCTTGAAAATGAGGACTTGACACAGTATATGGCTGACTTGAAGGTTAAGTTGGAGGCTGCTCAGAATGCAAGTATCAAGGCTGGCGATGATATTACACGAAAGATTGTGAACCCATCATTCGATACAGGTACAAGTGAGGGCTGGACAGGTAATGTGACAGTTAGTAAGGACTATAAAAACTGTGAGGCTTACGAAAAGACATTTGATTTGTATCAGGATATTACAAATCTTCCTGATGGCGTTTACGAATTGTCAGTACTTGCTTTCCAGCGTGTAGGAACGAATGAAGATGCTTCTGCTGCTCATGACAATGGAACAGAGAATATCACTGCGTTTATCTATGCAAATGACTTGGAAACTCCATTTACTTCTCCTTATACATACGGTATGAAGGAACCTTCTGGTGGTGACCCTGCTGACTATAAATATACCTTGAATGGAGAAGAGGTTTACATCCCTAACTCTATGAAGGGTATGGCTGCTGCCACTACGGAGAATCCAAACGCTTATACCGTAACAGTTCCGATGTTGGTAGAGGGTGGTACGCTTCGTATCGGTGTACGTGCGAAGAAGCGTCCTTCTAACTCGCATGACTGGGCTATCTGGGATAACTTCAGATTGAAGTATCTTGGTAGCAAGGGTGATGCATTAGGTGCGGTAACTACACCATTGATTGCTAAGGCTGATGGTTTGCTTGCTTCTAATATGAATGCTGATGTACGTGCTCAGTTGGAGACTGCTAAGACTGCTCTCGAAACAGAAGCAACTGTTCCTGGTATTCATACATTGAGTGCTGCCATTGAGGCTGCTAATACCTCTATTGATGCTTATAACACTCTGAAGGAAGCTATTGATAACGCTCAGACTCGTTATGATGAAAATGAAGCTACTTCAACAACCTCTGAGACAGCTAAGGGCTTGTACACCGCAGCTAAGACTACTGCTGAGGATATTTATAATAATGGTACAGCTGCTGATGCTGAGATACCAGCTGCTATCAAGGCTTTGAATGAAGGTGTAACTAAGTACGTCATCCATGATGTCATTGCTGATGCTTCAGAAGCAAAACCTGCAGACATCACCAAGGTTATCGCCAACAGTGATTTCGCAACCATGAGTAGTACTGGTTGGGATGTGAAAGATGGAACAATGGGATTCCAGACTAATAATAGTGTTGAGGCTGGTGAGTTCTACGACTGTACATTCAACTTGCAGCAGACATTGGTAGGTCTTCCTGCAGGTATGTATCGCTTGACAACTCAGGCTTTCTACCGCAATGGTAATAATCCTTCGGCTAAGGTTGACGATAGCGATCAGTTGAAGTATGATGTAAACGAGAATGCATACCTCTACTTCTCTGATAAGGAAATTCCAACAGAAGAGGGTAAGACTGTAGCTACTGAACTCCCTGAAAACAAGCAGGCTATCAAGACCATTACTGCACATAAGATTGCTGAAGACGATTGGAATAGCGTAGGTTTGAGTGATAATGGAGGCCTGAAAAAGATGGATGATGGAATGTACATTCCTGACAACATGATTACTGCTCAGGCATTCTTCAGATCTGATGCTGGCAGTGCATACGATTCTGAGCCATTGAATTTCAACTATGATGGCAATAGCGATTTCCGTATCGGTTTGATCAAGAATGTCAAGAATAAAACGACTAGTGGTGACTGGACAATCGTTAAGAACTTCAAGTTGTATTATCTGGGCGTTGATCCTACTGGTATCAGCGAGATCCTTACAGATGCAAATGCAGTAGCAACTAAGATCTACAATGCAAGCGGTATGCAGATTGGTAAGCTTCAGAAGGGTATCAATATCATTGAGACCGTGATGAAGGATGGTTCTAAGAAGGTGAAGAAGGTAGTCGTTAAGTAATAGCGGCTGGTTTTTGAACTAACATAACTTGAAAGGCAGACGGAACGCAGAGAGTGAAAACCTTCTGTTTTCTGTCTGCCTTTTTCCTTTTCTTTATTCAACTTATTTTTTATGTCAACTCTATCTCTGTATCATTCATGAACTTAAGTAAACCTATACTCTTCTGTACTTCTCTTTGCATGTCATTGGCAGCTACTGCACAGGTATCGATGACCATCGATGCCCAAAAACGTTCGGCGGCTATCAGCGAACATCAATACGGACTGTTCTTCGAGGAAATCAATCATGCGGGGGACGGTGGCTTATATGCCGAGCTCATCAGAAACCGCTCTTTCGAGGATCATAATACAACCCCTGAATACTGGTCGGCTATCCAGCAAAACGGACAGAATGTGAAACTCACTCTGAATACTAAGCAGGTGATGAACAAGGCACAGCAAACCTGTCTGCAGCTGACGGTTTCCGGCGCAAGTGCAACCCGAAAAGCTGGAGTCTGTAATACGGGCTTCTGGGGAATGCACTTTGTGACAGATTCTACCTATACGCTCCGTGTATGGGTAAAAGCTTCAACTGATTTTAATGGAAAAATATACGGACAACTCCAGCAGAATGATGGAACTGCAGTTTCAGAGGAAGTGCAGTTGGAAGGCTCTTTGAAGTCTAATTCCTGGACTCTGTTGACTGCCCGAATCAAGGCAAATGCTTCTTGTGAGAAAGGTCGTTTCGCATTGCTTACCTCTAATAATGGCAGCATGCTGGTCGATGTAGTCTCACTCATGCCTTATACCTGGAAAGGTCGCAAGAATGGTTTGCGCCCTGACCTTGCCCAACTTCTTGATGATACCAAGCCTACCTTCCTCCGTTTCCCTGGCGGTTGTTACGTGGAAGGACAGGGTGCACTGGAAAATTCCTTCCAGTGGAAGAGTACGCTCGGTCCGATAGAGGAACGTCCGGGACATTGGAACCGTAACTGGAATTACCGCTCTTCTGATGGCTTGGGTTATGATGAATACCTGCAGATGTGTGAAGATTTGAATGCCGCTCCGATGTTTGTGGTCAATGTAGGTCTGGGACATGGCTTTACCGTTCCTTTTGAACAGGTAGATACCTTGGTGCAGAACACCTTGGATGCCATCGAATATGCCAATGGGGATGAGACTACCGAATGGGGACGCCGTCGTATCGCCAATGGCCATGTGAAACCTTACGGACTTAAGTTTATTGAGGTGGGCAATGAGAATGGCCAGCCTGAGGCTCGTGAGGAATACAGTCGCCGCTATGCTAAATTCTATGAAGCCATCCATGCCAAATATCCGGAGATAGTTATCATCGGAAATGTGGAGGCATGGGGTACTGACAATCCTGCATGGGTCTTGGATTCTCCGGTTGATCTCGTGGATGAGCATTACTATCGCTCCTACCAGTGGATGAGAAACAATTATCATAAGTACGACCGTTACAACCGTAGCATTGGTGTGTATAATGGTGAATATGCTGCCAATTCAGGCTCTTATGGCAAGTATGGCAACTTGAACAGCGCCTTGGGAGAGGCTATCTACATGTTGGGTATGGAGAAAAACTCCGATGTCTGCAAGTTGGCAAGCTTTGCACCAATCTTTACCCACGAGGAAGACCCGCTGTGGGCATACGATATGATCCACTTCAATGCTGCAAAGAATTTCTGTACACCTTCTTATTATGTGCAGAAACTTCTGGGCAACAACTTGGGCAAGCAGAATCTGCTATGGACTGAAACGGGTAATTCTTCTTCAGTTCCAGACTGTCAGGTGGGAGTAGGCTCCTGGAATACTCAGGTTTCTTATGATGATGTGGAGGTCAAGGGAAATGACGGAAGTACAATATGGAAGGATGATTTCTCTTCTTCACAGAATACCTGGAATGCAGGAACCGGTTCATGGAGTGTCCGTGATGGAGAGTTGAACCAGACCGCTTCTTCTACCAACTGTACTTATATTAATACGCAAAAACTTTCTTCTAAGAAATATACCTACAAGCTCCGTGCAAAGAAAAACGGGGGTGGGGAAGGCTTCCTCGTTATTTTCAATTATCAGGATGCCAATAATTACTGCTGGTGGAATCTCGGGGGATGGAACAATACGGCTCATGGAGTAGAAATGTGTGTGAATGGTTCGAAATCTACACTTGCCACTGCTTCCGGTCATATCGAGAACGACCGCTGGTATGATATCGAAATAGAGATGGATGGAAATGATGTTACCTGCAAGTTGGATGGTACGATTGTCCATCAGTTTACAGTACCTGCTGAACAGCAGATTTATCAGTCAGCACAGTTGGATGAGGAGAATGGTATCCTCTATCTGAAGGTGGTAAATCCTAATCAGGCGGCAACCACGCTCCAGCTGAATCTCAAGAATATGAAGGCTGATGGGGGTACTGTAGTGCGACTGACCTCTGCCAATGGTACAGATGAGAATACAATGGACGAACCTTTCAAGGTGGTTCCTACAGAAGAAGTCAGTCTGTCTGATGTCAAGACCTTGGAGATTCCGGCTTTCTCCCTCAACGTATTCAAGTTGAAAGTGAGTGAGGTGGCTGAGGAAGTGAAGGACGATGTCTTGGCTGAGGATGCTGATAAGTATGGTTATCTCTATGCCCACATGCATGGTTCTCAGGAAATAACCTCTTTCGCCCTGAGCCGCTATGGCAATAGTTACCGTGATCTCTTCAATGGTGGTGAGGTCTTCGATACCAAGAAGTTTACGCAGACGGGCGGTATGCGTGATGCGTATGTGATGCGTACGGAGAGTGGCAAGTATATGTTGGCTGGTACTGATATGACTTCCAAGTTGGGTTGGACAAGTAACCATATTATGGTTCTGATGCTCAGCAATGACCTGGTTCATTGGGACAAGAGCATGAGCATCGACCTGGAGAGCGAGGAAAATATGAAGGCACTGGGTCTGACTGATGTGAAGGATATGACTGCAGCCTGGGCACCGCAGGTAATCTATGATCCTGTGACACAAAAGTATGTGGTTTATTATTCTGTTGGTTTCCCTGATCGCCATCGTATCTATTACTCTTTGGTCAATGAGGATTTGACTGAGATTTCAGCACCTAAGCTTTACTTCGATCCGAGCTATGACATCATTGATGCCGATATCGTATATAATAAGGTGGATGGCGAATATGTCATGATCTACAAGACGGAGAGTGGGGAGCATCATCTCAAGCAGGCAAGAGCCAAATTCCTGGTACCTACAGACCAGACTACGGGTACCTGCCAGTGGCAGTTGGATCCGAACTTTGATGTCTATGAGACTAATAAGTCTATCGAAGCGCCAAGTTTGTTCAGACCGATCAACAGCCGTACCTGGAAGTTGGCTTATATGAACTATAGCGGTGGTGGCTATCGCATGCTGGATCTGGATGAGCATTGTCAGAATCCTACCGGAATGACCAATATCAAGGGCAGTGTAAATCCGCAGCATGGTTCGTTCCTGAAGTTGACCGAGCGGGAATATACCCATCTCGAAACATGGGAAAAGGTGGTCAATGCACTGGATGAGGCAAAGAAGTTGCAGGCTATTCGCCCGATTGATATGCTGGCAGAAGCCATCGCCTTGGGAGAACAGGCTTTGAACGAATCGGGTACTTTCGATGAAGAATACGAGGCAATGCAAAAGGCCTATGTAGCCTTGCAGAAAGCTTTGGCGGGTTATGATGAATATCTCCGCCAGTTGGCAGCAGAGGGTAAACTGTCTGATATGACCTTCCTGCTCCAGAATCCAGACTTCTCTCAGGGGGGACAAGGCTGGAGTGGAACTGGCTTTACAGCTGCTGCCCAGGGCGTAGCTGAGCATTATGACAAGACATTCGATTTCTATCAGCAACTCTCCGGTCTGCCAAATGGCCGTTATCGTGTAGAAGTGCAGAGTTTCTACCGTGCAGGCGGTAAGGAGGATGCTTCGGCTGCTCATAAGAATGGTTCAGAGACCATCAATGCCCTTTTCTATGCCAACAATGAGGAGAAGTCGGTATGCTCTCTTTATGATGCGGATATCTATACCGTTTCTCCTTATACCTATCCAGACAATGTGACAGAGGCGAATGCGGCATTCAATACCCATGACCTCTATCATAATACATTGGAATGTGTGGTAACGGATGGTACTTTGAAATTAGGCATCAGGAGCAGTCAGATGTTCAACTATGACTGGTGCTGTTTCGACAACTTCAAACTGACTTATCTGGATGCTGAGACGGGTATCCAAGGAGTTCTGGGTGATAAGAAGGAAGGAAATTCTTCCCCTATCTACAGACTTGATGGTGTCAAGCTTGGCAAGAAACCTACTCAGGGTATCTATATCCAGGATGGTAAGAAACATCTGAACAAGTAATATGCAAAGTATCTTTAACAAACCGACTAAATAATAAAATGAGAAAAATATATCAAAAAGCAATCATCATGTTGAGCGTAGCCTGTATGGGCTACGCTACACCTGCTTTTGCAGCAGATGCAGTCGTGAAGACCAACAAGGCCTGGTTGAGCGGTGCTACTCATATCTATGGCCGTATGACCGTAAGTGGCATTACATCAGGCAATATCAAGGAGAAGGGCTTCTGCTATTCTTCTGTCAACCAGATGCCAACGGTGGAGGATGGAACAAGCAAGAATTATCTGTCTAATCAGGGAGAAATCTACAATATCTCTAAGTTGGAGCCTGCTACGGTATATTACATCCGTGCCTACGTCAAGCAGACCAATGGCGATGTAGTCTATGGTGATCCTGTGAAAGCCATTACCCGTCCGAAGGGTGGTGTTACTTATAACATCAATGATGGTTTCCCTTCTGATGCGCTGACTCGTGTTCAGTCTGCTGCCAAGGATGCTATTGATTTATGGAATGAATATACGGGTATTCATGGACTTCATATCACCATTAATTATGGTGCTCAAACGCCTACTGCCGACTGTAGTTATGGCGGATGGATGCGAGTAGGACCGAATGCTTCCTATCAGAAGACGGGTACTCTGCTCCATGAGATGCTGCATGCCATCGGCGTGGGAACCCATGCCACCTGGCAGAATTCTTTCCTCCGTTCCAATACTACCAGCGGTTATTGGTTGGGTGTGCGTGCTACCCGTGCCTTGCGCTTCTTGGACAATAGTACGACGACCCGCTTGAATGGAGATGGTACTCACATGTGGCCATACGGTGTGAATGGAGCACATGAGGATAATGGTACTCAGATTCTTTATGTTGGAAACTCGCTCTTGGCTGAGGCTTTGGGAGAAGATGGACTGTCGCCAACAAGCAGTCAGTTTGCTACTCCTGCCTATGTCTTCGAACAGGATGACCAGCAGAAGTATTATCTCAAAAATGAGGGATATGGTCTGGGTTCGAAGTTCTTGCGTGTGGATAAGAACGGTAACTTACAGTGGATGGCGATGAGTGATGAGGATGCTACGACCAATGACAGTGTGGCATGGAACATTACTTTCGACCCGGCTACCTGCTACTATTCCCTGAAGAATGTGGCAACAGGCAAGTATCTTTCATACAATTCTACCGGTACCAATGGTATCAAGACCAAGGAAGTGACAGAGCTGACAAATCGTGAACGTTTCCATTTCCTGCCTTCCTCTGTAGAAGTGGAAAAGGTGGGTGGCGAGATGCGCACGGGTTATTGGATAGCTCATGTGCAGAATAATTCTGCTTATTGTCTGACTGCTCAGAAAACGAATGCCACAACTTCTACTAATTTGAAATTCTCTCAGGAGGCAGGTGACCAGCGTTGGTTGATTCTTACTGCTGATGAGGCGAAGGAGTTATCACAGAATTACAGAAATGGTGTTGCCGATGAACTGAATGCCCAGATTGAGAAAGTAGAAGCCTTGTTGGCTGTTCCTCATCAGGAAACCGTGGAAGGTGCGGATGCTACTTTCGAAGGTGTGTTAGCAGAAATGAAAGAACTGCTGAAAACGGGATTGGCGGATGAATTGGAGCAAGCAAAGACAGACCTTCTGAAAGCAGTGAAAACATTCTTGGGTGGTGTACAGGCAACAGAAGCTGACAAGCCTTTTGATATTTCCTTCTTGATTCAGAATGCAGGAATGGATGCACTTGAAGGATGGACGGCTTCTCCAGAACCTACCCTCAATTATTCCTGTGCTGAATATTATGAGAAGTCTTTGGATATCAGTCAGAAGTTGGCATCTATGCCTAAGGGTGTGTATGAGATGAAGGTTCAGGCTTTCCAGCGCCCGGGAACCACTACTCAAGTGAATACTGACTATGCTGCAGGAATCGATAAGGTGGCTACCTATATATATATGGGAACTGAAAAAAATAAGCAGAACATCTGTAATATCATGGCGGATGCCCAGACTCGTAAGTTGAATATAGGTACGGAAGCTGCTGCAGGAACGAAGTATGTGCCGAAGGATATGCAGTCTGCTCATGCTTATTTCGAGAAGGGGCTTTATGAGAATACGTTGAAATATACAACCAAGTATAAATTGACGATTACCATTGGTTTGAAGGGAGATAATGTCCTGTCAAATTATTGGACCATCTTTGATAATTTCCGCCTCTACTATTATGGTGAGAAAGAACCTGTCGCTTCTGGTATTCAGGAGATCAAGATGGAGAATCCTGCTGCTAAGCAAGGGGTCTATACCTTGGGTGGGCAGAAAGTGAAAGAACAGGCTGAAGATTTGCAGGACTTACCTCAAGGCATCTATATCATCAATGGAAAGAAGGTGGTAGTAAAGTAGAAAATAACAATAACTAATTTTTAAATAGCATAAACTTAAACCATGCAGAAAAGAAAACTGTTTTTAACCTGTTTGTTGGCGGCATCCCTGTCGGTGTTCGCCGACAACACGAGCCAGACGGTGAAAGAGGTAACGGGCTCGGTTACCTTGGACGGAGAGGTGGATTATCACATCTCTTCGACGACGCCTTTCGCCACAACCGGTAGTATCAACATCACCAATACGGATCATGCGACCGTCATCTTTGATAATTTGTTGCCAAGCAAGGCTGTAAAATTCCTGAGCAACGTAAAGATCAATGGTGAAGCGGCAAAAAATGGTTCCAACTGTCAGGTGCGTATCTATAATGCCGGTGCTATGATTTTGCCTTATTCCGGAAACCAACCTTTGACCATATTTACAGAGGCAGATTTCGGTGGGCAATCCTCTCATAATTTTGTTGTCAATACTAAGTATAACTTGGCAACAAGTAATAAAACTTTTAATAATAATATCAGAAGTTTCATCCTGAAACGCGGATACATGGTCTGTTTAGCTACCCAGGGAGATGGTACAGGCTATAGCCGTGTGTTTATCGCTGATAAAGCTGATAAGAAAATCAATTTGCCAAGTGTTTCCAAGCCGCTCAACGGCAGAGTCTCTTACATCCGCATCAGTAAGTGGAATGATGTCCACAAGCGTGGATGGGCTGGATTCTGGAACAATGATGTGCAGGAAAAATTCAAAACGGGATGGGCTTACAACTGGGATGCCAGTATTCATGATGATTGGGTAGATCGTGAGTATGTAACCCAGCATCACCATGAGGGATGGCCTGGTATTGCCGATGTGGGTAATAACTCGGGTAGTGCCAACATCTTAGGTAACAACGAACCGGATAATAAGGCTGATGACAAGGAACAGGATATTGATGTCAAGAATGTGTTGGCTAACTGGCCTCAGATGATGGCTACCGGTCGCCGCTTGGGTTCTCCTGCCGTAGCTAGAGATTATAATTGGCTTTATGAATTTATCGACTCTGTGGATGCTCGTGGCTGGCGTTGTGACTTTATTGCCGTTCATGCTTATTGGTATAAAGATCAGCCGGGCTGGAAGAGCCAGCTGGAAAGTATCAGTAAACGATGTGGCGGTCGCCCTATCTGGATTACAGAGATGAACTATGGTGCCAACTGGACAGGATGGCCTGGAAGTGATACTAAAGGAAGTGATGCCAATTATGCAATTGAGTTGCAGCACATGGGTCCGGTTCTCGACTATCTGAATGATGCTCCTTATATAGAGCGTTATGCTTTCTATAATAATGTACAGGAATGTCGTTATGCGATAGCTGGAGATAAGTTGACGCCGATAGGTGAGAAGTATGCTGCCTTAGCACCTAAGTTGGCTTACAACTCCGACTATGAGTATGTTCCTCGAAATCCTCGTACCTATGATCCTTCAGACCTGACCGTATCTTTTGTGCCACGTACGAAGACTTGTGCCATGACATTCAAGAACCATAGCGGAGAGTTTGTAGATGATATCATGGTAGAGCGTAAAAAAGGCAAGAACGGAAGTTGGGAGTGTCTCAGTCATTTCGAAGCAGTAGAGGATACTACTCACGCTTTTTCTTATCTGGATAAGGTGGAAGAAGCTGGTAACTATTCCTATCGTATTCATGTGATAGACTTCTTGGGAAGAGATCGCTATTCTTCTGAGGTAGCAAATACGGTGAATGGTTCTGAAGGTTCTGCCGATTTCCAATGGGGAACCATGTCTGCTGCAAATGATGAAGATGTCTATAGTTTCTATGAGCATGGATTCGAAAGTATTCCTGCTGTAGTTTTTGGTGGGACAACCAGCGTAAATCCTACTACCCATGCTCAGGAGGTTGTCAATGCTGTCACTACGAGTTATTTCACATCGAAGTTTTTTCCTTGGAATGCACTCGAATCGGATCCTAATAAATTCAACGGAACAGAGCATGCCTCGTTTATTGTAGCAAAACCTGGTAATGGTACCTTAGGTTCTCTTCATTATGAGACGGGTTTGATTACGAATGAAGCTGGTACAATGGTAAGAGTGGGCGGAGATACAATAGAGTATAAGTTTAAGCAACCATTTGCTGAGGCTCCTGTAGTATTCGTGACACCGATTTCTACTTTGAAATATCCTGTAAAAGCTCGTGCTTGGGAAATTACCAAAGATGGTTTTAAGGTGGTGCTGACTCGTCAGGTGGAAGCCAGTAAATTTGGAAAGGCAATCGTTAAGCAACGTGTTTCCTTTTTTGCCATCGAGAAGGGTAGTACGACTGCATTTGACAAGATCATCTCTGTAGGCAACCAGGATATGGAATTTTTGAATAACTATAATCGTTTTCGGTTAAACTTTGGCAAAGAATTGAACAATCCAAAACTGATTTTCCAATATCAGTCTTTCAATCGTCCGCTCTTGTCATTGCTGCGATTGATAGATTTGGATGATCTTTATAAAACAAAGTCTTATGCTAATTTAAGAGTCTTTGCTGATACTTCTGATCCAAATAAAACGATCAGTGAAATTAAGCCAATCAGCGAGACTGTGGGCTGGATGGCTATCAGTGATGACGAATCGGCAGGTACAGGTATCCAGAATGTTACTGGCAGTGAAACGGCTGATCTTTCAGTAGAGGTAAATGGCGGCATGGTCAGCGTTCGTGATGCCAAGGCTACAGCTGTGGCTGTCTATACTGCTTCTGGTGCAAAGGTTGCTTCTGCCAACTTCCAAGGTGGTGAGGCGCATTTCGATCTGGCTTCCTTGCCTGCTGGCATCTTGGTCATCAAGGCCAATTCCGGCAAGTTCTCCAAATTGGTTATTCGCCGATAAAGCTGAGAATATGAGCGTTTTGTAGTATATATAATAAGGTGTGTTCCGAAGAAAGTCGGAATGCACCTTTTTTAGTCTAAGTATGTAAATACGAACTAAGAATAAGATAGAAGATTGACAAGTAGAATTAGGAATAGAGAAAATAATTGTCAAC
>ERZ1035070.421-NODE-421-length-13659-cov-15.542635_pt1 | contig 13659 bp, 9 predicted proteins | sample MGYA00520603_ERZ1035070 | MGnify/ENA primary metagenome ERZ1035070 (study PRJEB33766, sample SAMN09781695) | gut metagenome | biome: gut microbiome | host: Homo sapiens | place: Madagascar | study: EMG produced TPA metagenomics assembly of the PRJNA485056 data set... | reverse complement strand
ACCTGTGATTCCGTACTTTGCTAAAACTGACTTATCAAACTTTGCCATTTTATTTAAATGTATTATAAGTTGTGAAATATTATTCTTTCCTTAAAACCGCCGCAAAGTTACGAAAAATATGTTTTACGGCAAAGATTCTTGGATACAAATAATGTATTTTAAAATCTTTTTAGGTTAAAGAATTTAAAATCCGCCCCTTCCATCCATAATTTGCCACGTTGACTTTGCAAATATTCCCAAAACATTTTGTCAATTCCGAGATTTCTTGTACCTTTGCACAAAAACTACAGCTATGAAGATTAATAACCTGAGTGAACACAACTGCATCATCAACCGCTACTTGGCAGAGATGCGCGACTGTGATTATCAAAAGAACCGACTCCTCTTCCGCAATAACATCAAGAGAATCGGTGAGTACGAGGCTTTTGAAATATCAAAAACCCTCGATTACGAAGCAACCAAAGTTACGACACCGCTTGGTGTGGCAGATGTCAATCTCCCTACCGACAAGATTGTCATTGGTACTATTTTCCGTGCCGGTCTTCCTTTCCATGAAGGTTTTCTCAATGTTTTCGACCATTCTGGCAATGCCTTTGTCAGCGCTTATCGTGAGTATACCAACGACAACCACACTGAGGTTGGCGTACACATCGAGTATCTAGCCACACCAGAGATTGAGGGCAAGACGCTCATCATCGCCGACCCTATGCTTGCCACTGGCATCAGCATGGAGATGGGATTGAAGGCCATCCTCACCAAGGGCAACCCTAAGCACATCCATGTGGCTTGCGTGCTTGCCGCTCCTGAGGGCATCGAGCACATCAAGAATACCTTCCCTGACGACAAGACCACCATCTGGTGCGCATCTATCGACGAGGGACTCAACGAGCACAAGTACATCGTACCTGGTTTCGGCGATGCCGGAGACCTCTGCTACGGCAACAAATTATAAAAACATAAAAAATCCCTTCACCTTTCGCTTGGTGAAGGGATTTTTCATTCTTATGCCTCGTGCTGTCTTACACCCATACGAGCCTCAACTACATTAACCACATAGTCGCCCAGTTTCTCGCATTCCTGGATGATGTCCATATACATGGTGCCGATGGCGTATGTATAGAGATGGTTGTTCACGTCATTGATGTTCTGGCTCTTCAACTGATTACGATAGTTATTGATTTCGTTCTCGATGTTGAAGGAGAGGTTGGCATCATTGTCGCCCTTATGTCCCACGAGGGTGATGTTCATCTGTGTCAGGGCATTGTCGGTGAGTTCCATCATCTGGTGCATGTGCTCATACTGGTTAGGGATGAAGTCTTCCTTGCCTCGGATGCGACGGTTCAGCGTACGAGCGATGTTGTAGCAGCTATCGCCGATACTCTCTATCTCCGAGATCTCACGCAGCATGGCGCGAATCTTAGCCTTGGTCTCATCGCTCAGATGGGCATCGCTCACCTGGTCCAGATACTTGGCTATCTCTATCTCCATGTTATCGGATATGCCCTCATACTTCTCGATGCGGGTATAGAGTTTTACAAACTTATCCTCATTGGTCTCGCCCAGCAACTCCTTCACCATGCCAAACATACGCTGGATGCGCTCGCCGAAAGAGTGGATCTCCTTCTGAGCCTCCAAGACGGAGATTTCAGGGGTCTTCATGATACCCGTCTGGATAAAGCGCAGGCGGAAGTCATCCTCCTCGGCATTCTTCTTAGGACGGATAATTTGGCATACCAACTTCTCTATCTGTGGGACAAACCATACTAATAGAAAGGTATTGGAGAGGTTGAAGGTGGTATGGAAGGCAGCAAGCACAAACGAGAGCTTGGCGGCATTGGCATAGAAGCCAGGGACTCCCTTCGCCATATCCACGTCGTAGCCCACCCAGCCGCAAACGAGATTGATGAATGGCTTGAACACGCACAAAATCCACAGCACACCGAAGATATTGAACACCATGTGCGCCATCGCCGCTCTTCGGGCCTGCGTATTGGCAGTGAGCGCAGCCACGTTACTGGTCACGGTGGTACCGATGTTCTCGCCCATCACGAGCGCAATCCCCTGATAGATAGGCAATACGCCAGTAGAGCAGAGTATCATCGTGATGGCCATGACAGCTGCCGAACTCTGCACACACATGGTCAGGATACTACCAATAATCAAGAATGTAATGGTGGTGAGGAAGCTCTGTGGGTCAAAGCTTGCGAAGAAATCGAGAACTGGCTGATTGTGAGCCAAGTCCATGTCGATACCGGTTTGACGTAAAGTTCCCAAACCGAGGAACATAAAGGAGATACCGAAGATGAAATCGCCTACTATCTTGCGCTTCTTGCTATAAATCAAGATGATAGCAAAGAAGAAGGCAGGCCATACGAAGTCGGTGATGTTGAATGAGAAACCAGCACTCATAATCCATGCGGTAAGTGTGGTTCCGATGTTGGCTCCCATGATGACCGAAATGGCCTGGGCAAGGGTGAGGAGACCGGCATTAACAAACGAAACCGTCATCACCGTGGTGGCTGTTGATGATTGCACCGCAGCTGTGATGAGCGTACCCGAAAGGATGCCCGTCACACGATTGGTGGTCATAGTACCTAACACGTGGCGGAGCTGTGGACCCGCCATCTTCTGCAAACTGTCGCTCATGGTCTTCATACCGAACATAAGTAGGGCGAGTGCTCCGATAAGCCTAAAAAATATCCAAATCGACATATTATTACTTAATTTATGTTGTCAAATTCATCAAGTTATCGAATTTCTTCGTAACTTTACCCCGTGGAAAAATATGCATAATCGTGTAACAAAAACGTAACGCTAATGAAACAGATGATACAAATCCGTTGCAAAAATAATAAAAAATCTCAGAAAGTGGAAATCGGAAGCACACTTTTTGATGTTTTTTCTGCATTTGACCTCAAAATGACCCATGGACCGGTCTCTGCGAGGGTAAATAATAAGGTAGAAGGCATGCATTACCGTGTTTATAACAGCAAGGACGTTAAGTTCCTCGACATGACCTCCTCCTCGGGTTCTCGCGCCTACACCCGCACCCTCTTCTTCGTGCTCTGCAAGGCGGTGCAAGATATCTATCCTGCCACCGATGTGGTCATCGACATTCCGGTGAGCAATGGCTTCTATGTAGATGTGCGCCTCGGTCGCCCTCTCGCTGACGAGGATGTCAACATCATCCGCAAGCACATGCAGGAGATTATCGATGCCAAGATGCCTATCCGCCGATTCACCGTGCCTACCGAGGAAGCTATCGCCTTGTTCGAGGAGAAGGGCGACGTGGAGAAAGTGAAGCTCTTGAAGACTTCGGGCTCCATCTATACTACCTATTATAAAATAGGTGAATATGTGGATTTCTACTACGGCACGCTGCTCACCAACACCTCCCAGCTCTACCTCTTCGGCTTGGAGAAGTACTATGACGGCATGTTGCTGCGCATTCCTTCGGTCAAGAACCCCGACCAGTTGGGCGAACTGACCAAGCAAGACAAGATGTTTGAGATATTCAAGGAGCACCATCGCTGGCAGAGCATCCTGGGCATCCGCACCGTGGGCGACTTTAATCAGGCTGTGGACGCAGGCTTTACCACCGACATCATCAATATCAGCGAAGCCCTGCAGGAGAAGAAGATTGCCAAGATAGCCGAGGAGATAGCTAACAGAAAAGGTGTGAAACTGGTATTGCTTGCCGGTCCGTCATCATCGGGCAAGACCACCTCGTGCAAGCGACTGAGCATCCAGCTTGCCGTCAACGGGCTGAAACCCTTGCAGATTTCGCTGGACGATTACTTCGTGGATAGAGAGAAGACCCCGAAGGATGCCAATGGAGAATATGATTATGAGAGCATCTACGCCCTCGACTTGCAGCTGATCAACGACCAGTTTAACGCCCTCTTCCGAGGCGAGGAAGTGGAATTGCCGAAGTATGATTTCCAGACGGGCAAGAGCAAGAAGAGCGGCAAGAAGCTGAAGATGTCTCCAGAGAATGTCTTGGTGGTAGAAGGCATCCACGCCCTCAACCCTGAGTTGACTTCGCAGATACCTAACGAGCACATATTCAGGGTGTATGCATCAGCATTGACCACCATCTTGCTGGACAATCACAACTATATCCCTACCACCGACAATCGCCTCTTGCGCCGCATCATCCGCGACTACAAGTATCGTGGCGTATCTGCCCAGGAGACCATCCATCGCTGGCCATCAGTAAGAGCCGGAGAGAACAAGTGGATCTTCCCATTCCAGGAGAATGCCGATGCCATGCTCAATACGGCGATGCTCTATGAGCTGGCTGTCATCAAGATGCAAGCCGAGCCGCTGTTGCAGCAGGTACCTGAGAATTGCGAGGAGTATGCCGAGGCGTATCGCCTCCTGAAGTTCCTGAAATACTTCAAGGGCATCCCATACAACAACCTCCCACCTACCTCTTTACTAAGAGAGTTCTTGGGTGGCAGCTCCTTCCATTACTAATACTAAAAAGCGAAAGGCTGCTTTCCTCCATAAGAAAACAGCCTTTCGCTATTATATAAAACACAGCTTCGATTTTAGACCGCACACTGCACTGTACACCACATAACCACCTGATAATCACCAAGTATAATGCAGTGCGGTGTTGTCTAAACACCGCACTAACACCGCACAACACCGCACTAAATTTTAAGTCTTACCCCCCCCAAAAAAAATTCCATTTCACGCCGCCACTCTGACCGCAAACATAATTGCAGAGAGGCATGTCAGCGTGCTGAAGATTAGAGAGATAGAGCGGTTCATCAGCCACTATCTGATGGCAGATAAAGGTATCACCCTTGCCCAGTTTACTGTTGATGGATTCCACCACAATGAAGAAGCCATTGCCCTGATACTCAATGACTACCACTCTACCCGGATACCAAGTGAGCTTTACCTGCTCGCCCCTATCCAGCGCATCAGCTATCAAAATGTACACATATCCTAAATGTTATTATATGATGGGCGACAAAGTTACATTATTTTTCTGACAATTCCTTCTTTTATCGAAAGTTTTTTTCATAAAATTTTCATCGAGGTAGTTAGGGAAACACCATCCTAGATGTTGATATTTGTTCCTCGGGACGGCACTAAAGTGCCCACACCGAGGGCACTTTAGTGCCGTCCCGAGGAACAAAACTGGGGATACTAGATAGGGATTTGCCCCTTTTTGTGCTGTGTAGAAGTACGAATTGCCTTTTCTACCTCACACCTCACACTACACGGGATAACATACTGATACACAATATCTATGATGGTGTGAGGTGTGGGCAAGCACACCTCACACACACCTCACAACACCTCACTATTTTTATATAAAAAATTCTCTTCTTCTAAATCCAACAACAAAAATCTAATTTCTTGTTTGTGAGGTGTTGTGAGGTGTCAGTGAGGTGTCAGCCCCGACACCTCACTAGCACTAACGTATGATTTACAACCAGTTACGGTATATTTGTGAGGTGTGAGGTCTATTTTGCAAATCTATTTGTTTCTAGAACCAAAACAGAGGAAATGCAGCAAAATCAGGGGCAGCCAGAAATTGAACCGTTTTGAACCAATCCACTTTCACCTATTTTATATATCTTTGCAAACGGCAAATGAATATAAAACAATAATAACAAAACATAAATAAAGAAAGACAGCCAACACCGCCATAACTATCTTTTTTAGCATAGTTATGGCGGTAGTATAGCACTTTCAAGCTAGCGACAATCCCTTAATGAATCTTAAAAAAGTCGTTTTATTTGTCCGGAACTAAACATTTTTGTATCTTTGCGGACGAATAAAACGACTTTTTATGGAAAATATCATTGGAAGGAAAAAGGAAATCAAAGAGATTAAAGACCTCTATCACAGCGGCAAAGCAGAGTTTGTCGCCATCTATGGTCGTCGCCGTATAGGTAAAACCTTTCTGGTAGATGAAGCTTTGAAAGGAAAAATCACATTCCGACATGCAGGTTTATCTCCTGTTGATGAAGCAACGGAAAAGAACAGCTTGAAAAATCAGCTCAAGCATTTCTACTTATCTCTCCAACTGCAAGGCATGAAGAAAAGCAAATGCCCAACAAATTGGTTGGAAGCCTTCTTCCTACTCTCTAAATATCTAGAAGAGAAAGACAATGGTAGCAGACAAGTCATATTCTTAGATGAATTGCCTTGGCTAGACACTCCTCGTTCTGGCTTCATCACTGCATTCGAAGGTTTTTGGAACACATGGGCTTGCCACAGAAGCAATATCATGCTCGTTTGCTGCGGCAGTGCCAACTCTTGGATGCTCAACAATCTAGTAAACAACCACGGAGGCTTATACGGAAGAACTACATACGAAATCAAGTTGGCTCCATTCACACTCAATGAATGTGAGGCATATTACCAATCCAAAGGCATCAAGATGTCTAGATATGACATCACCCAAGGATACATGATTTTTGGAGGCATACCTTACTACTTGGGCTATATGAAAAAAGGTCTCAGTTTGGCTCAAAACATTGACCAACTGTTCTTCACCAACAATGCCAAATTGAAAATAGAATACGACAGGCTCTTTGCTTCAGTATTCAGTAATCCGGAAGAAATGAAAAGGATTGTCAACTTTCTTGGCACGAAACACATGGGGTATACAAGAATAGAAATATCAGATGCCCTGCATATCCCAGCAGGTGGAAATCTCTCTAAAATGCTAGGAGCTCTTATCGCTAGTGACTTCATCGAGATTTACGTGCCTTTCGGATATACCAAGAAACAAGAGTATTATCGATTAACTGACCCTTTCTGCCTATTCTACCAAAAGTTTGTAAATGGTCACGATGCCCTAGACGACAACTTCTGGATGCACAATATTGATTCTTCTGCCATCAATAGCTGGCGAGGAATAGCATTTGAAGAAATCTGCTTTCTGCACATCAATCAAATAAAAGAGGCCTTGGGAATAGCAGGTGTCTCCTCGGCACAATCGGCATGGACCGATAAGGGTGACGAGAACAAGGAAGGACTACAGATTGATATGTTGATAGATAGAAAAGACAACATTATCAATATGTGTGAGATGAAATTCTACAATGAGGAATTCTCTGTTAGCAAGTCATACCACTCTGTCTTGATGCATCGCCAAAACTCATTGGCAGAGCATATATCTAAAAAGAAAGCAATCCATTCTACGCTCATTACCACTTATGGACTGAAATATAATGAGTATAGTGGTGATTTTCAGCAAGTAGTAACACTGGACGATTTGTTTAGATGACAAATAAATAAGCTGAACTATAGCCATAACTATCATTTTTAACCCACTTATGGCTATAGTCCAGCATTCTTTCCACACTAAAAAAGAAGGAAACTGAAAATTGAACCGTTTTGAACCAATGGGATTTCAATAGAAAAGTGTATCTTTGCAGAGTTTAAAGTAAATACATCATTCATAAAAACTAGTAAAGATATGAAGAGGATTATCATGACTCTGATTGAAGCCGCAGGAAGAGAGTTCTGAGATTTCAGAGAAATGCTCCGAGACATCTCCAACAGGCGACAATATGAAATCCGAAACATGATTCATGTCTGCAAAGATACTAAAATAAAGTGGAAAAAGAAACTTTTTCGGCTATTTAAATAACTTTTTTGCAAAAAACTTTGGCACTTAAAACAAAAAAACGTAACTTTGCAACGAATCTATCTATTTTAAGTATACATCAAAACTAGAGTAATATGAAAAGGTTATACCCTACACTCAGTATGTTATTGCTGCTTGGATTGCATGCAACGCCAAGTTTTTCGCAGAACGATGACTTTGTAAAGCAATTCCAGCAGGCTAGAAGCCAGATGCTGGGAGACTACAATAAGTTCCGCAACACCGTACTTACCGACTACGATAAGTACATGGAAGGCGTGTGGAAAGAGTATAAGCAGTTTAAAGCCGACAAACTGCCAAATATCCCTAAGCCAAAGGATCCACCAGCTTACAAGAAGCCTACCGTTCCTGAGCAGCCAGTGAGCATGAAGCCTAAGCAGCCAGTGAGCCCGATACAGATACCAGAGGGAGCTGGCGGCTTTGTAAAGAATCCAAATGCCAATGACATGCCGGCTCTGCCTACTGATCCACTGGCTAAGGTGCCTCCTACGCAGAAACCAGCAAACAAGCCTTTGACTCCACCAGCCGAGCGTCCTACCATCGACCCGGTGAACAAGCCAAAGTTGCCTGAGATAAAGCCAGATATCCCAGATATCGACTATACGGGTTCGGGGATCGAAGTGCCTCTGATGCCAATTATCTCCAGCGTCCCTGTGATGCCAGCCCTGCCTAACATCGGGCATGTCAACGTGCCAGAGAGCAAGCAGAGCATAGAGATAGACTTCTATGGCGAGAAGATCCAGATGCAGAAGGCTACCAAGATAGCATCTATGAACATCGGCTCTTCCAACGACGTGGCTTCATACTGGAAACTGCTCAAGAAGTCTGACCTCAAGGAGGTGACCCAGGCTTTCGCCACCCAATCCAGAAAGATGGGACTCAGCGACTGGGCTTCAGCCATGCTCGTGGAGAAATACATCGACGCCGTGATGCCTAACGCCAGCAAGAACGAGAAGGTGATAGCCACCCAGTATGTGCTAGCCAACTGCGGTTACAACATCCGACTGGGCATGAACAAGACCACCGTGGCTATGCTCGTGCCATACATGGAGCATGTATATGAGAAATCATTCATCTTCATCGACAGCAAGCGATACTATCTATATCCAGACGTAGAATCTGACGGTGTGTTCCGCTCTTGCGAATTGCCTAAGGACGCAGAACTGGGCAAGGACGTGGAGCTCCGCTTTGCCGGCAAGGCTCAGATAGGCAATGAGACCAAGCCATTCAACTTCCAGGGCGCAGGACTTACCCTGACGGGCGAAGTGAGCACTGGCATCATGCCATTGCTCGATGAATATCCAATGATAGACATCCCTACCGTAGCATCATCAGTAGTCAACAAGAAGACTCGCGACCAGGTAGTGGAGCAAATCAAGGCTCAGGTACAGGGCATGGACGAGCAGCAGGCAGCCAACAAGATACTGCACTTCATACAGTATAGCTTCAAGTATGCCACTGACGACCAGCAGTTTAATCGAGAGAAATACTTCTACTTCGAAGAGACTCTCTACTATCCAAAGAACGACTGCGAGGACCGTGCCATCTTCTATGCCTACTTGATACATGAGATATTGGGACTCGACGTACACCTTATCCAGTTCCCAGGTCATGAGTGTACGGCTGTGGCATTCAGTAAGCCTATCGAGAACGCCAGCTCATACGAGTATAAGGGCAAGACCTACTATATCTGTGACCCAACCTATATAGGTGCCAACATCGGAAGATGTATGCCAGCCTATAAGAACGAAAGTCCACAGATAGAGGTGTGGTACTAACAGCAATATACAGAAAAAGAAGAATGATATTTAGACATCAGATATTCCTCATCGCCATTCTCTTGATGGCGATGAGGAGTCTACAAGCACAGGCACAGGAGGATTTTCCATATCCTTCTGTGCCTGCTGAGTTAACGACTCCCCAGGAGAGAGCCGACTATGTGGTGCGCCATTATTGGGACAACATCAACTTTCAGGACACCACCCTTATCCATCGTCCGGGCATGATAGAGCAAGGTTTCGTCAATTTCATCGACCTGCTACCCCGCCTGGGCAAGCTAGAACTGGTAGGTTGGCAGGTTTTCACGGAGAAAGCCTTGGGCAAGAACGCCACCTACGACAACTATCTGAAGGGGCTAGCCGAGCGATACCTCTATACCGCCACCTCGCCCATACGCAACGATAGCCTCTACTGCCATCTGCTGGCAGCCATCAACCAGCTGCCAACCACCAGCGAGGAAGAGCGAGAGAAGAACCTCTTCCTCATCACCCAGCTTGGCAAGAACAAGGTGGGCGATGTGGCAACCAACTTCGAATATACTGACGAAAAGGGCAACAAGCACCAGCTCCATGACGTAGCAGCCGACTACACCTTATTATATATGTATGACCCCGACTGCGAAACTTGTCACCAAGTGGAGGAAGAGATGAAGAAAGAGCCATTGCTCCAGCAAGCCGCTGCCCCAACAGGCATTCATCAAGCCACAGCCCACATCGCCATCGTCAGGGTAAATGCCATGGCTCGGAAAGACCTATGGAAGAGTTATTATTTCCGCTCTTTCCCTACCCTCTATCTGCTAGACAAAAGCAAGAGAGTGGTATTAAAAGACACAGAACTGGGCAAAATAGTGAGTTTTTTAAGAGAAAATAGGTGATAACTCACTAAAAAGTAGTATCTTTGCAGCCGAAATTGCAATTTTATATATAATTAATGAAGATTCTAGTAACGGGTGCGTCGGGTTTTATCGGCAGTTACATCGTGGAAGAAGCCCTCAGACAGGGCATGGAGACATGGGCGGCAGTACGCCCTACCAGCAGCAAGAAGTATCTGCAAGACGAGCGCATCCATTTTATCAATCTCAATCTTTCTTCACAGGAAGAGTTGGAGAAAGAACTCGCCCCACATGAGTTCGACTATATCGTGCATGCAGCCGGTGCTACCAAGTGTCTGCATGCAGAGGACTTTTATAGGGTTAACACCGAAGGCACCAAGCACTTGGTGGATGCCATCGTGCATCTCGGCATGCCTATCAAGCGATTTGTATTCGTCAGTTCGCTCAGCATCTTCGGAGCTATCCGTGAGGAACAGCCCTATCAGGAGATAACCGAGCACGATACACCTAAGCCCAATACGGCTTATGGCAAGAGCAAGCTAGAGGCGGAACGCTATCTAGACAGCATCGGCAACAACTTCCCTTACATCATCCTGCGCCCTACCGGCGTATATGGTCCTAGGGAGAAAGACTACTTCTTGATGGCAAAGAGCATCAAGCAGCATGTGGACTTTGCCGTGGGATTCAAGCGTCAAGACATCACCTTCGTCTATGTACAGGATGTGGTGCAGGCCGTGTTCCTTGCCCTAGACCATGGCATGAACGGCAGGAAATACTTCCTCAGCGATGGCGAGGTATACCAGTCGGCAACCTTCAGCGACTTGCTCCAGAAGGAGTTGGGCAACCCATGGATGCTGCGCATCAAGGCACCTATCTGGGTGCTGCGCATCGTAACCTTCGTGGGCGAATACATCGGCAGGATAACAGGCAAGATGTCTGCCCTGAACAATGATAAGTATAACATCCTGAAGCAGCGCAACTGGCGATGCGACATCGAACCAGCCATGGACGAGTTGGGCTATCATCCCCACTATCCACTGGAGCGCGGCGTAAAACTGGCCATCAAATGGTATCAGGAGAATGGATGGATTTAGAATAATTAATAATTAAGAATTAATAATTAAGAATGAGTCATGGCTACTTAAAAGTAGGTTACGCCTTTTCATTATACATTATTAATTATAAATTAACATAGCGTGATAAAAGATTATTTTAAGATAGAAAAGAACCCGAAGAAAGGACTCTTACCCTTGGAATGGGCGATGCTGGGCTATATGGCGATAACCATCGTGACGATGCTCTTCACCTACACCAAACTCGTAAACCCTGAGGCTATGCTTTGGGGGAGACTCCGAGTACTCGTCATCACCGCGGCTCTATGGGCAGTGTATCGTATGCTGCCTTGCCGCATCACCAAGATGGTGCGCATCATGGCACAGATAGCCTTGCTTGCCTGGTGGTACCCGGATACTTATGAGATCAACCGTATGTTCCCCAACCTGGACCACATCTTTGCGGGTTGGGAACAAGACATCTTCGGCTGCCAACCCGCCCTCTACTTTGCCAAGGCAATGCCATGGGCTGTGGTGAGCGAACTGATGTCGATGGGATATGTGATGTATTATCCGATGATAGCCCTCATCGTGCTCTATTACTTCTTCTATAAGTATCAAGAGGCAGAGAGAGCTTCGTTTGTGATATTGGCAGGCTTCTTCCTCTATTACGTGGTATTCATCTACGTACCAGTAGTGGGACCTACCTTCTATTATGATGCCGTGGGAGTCAGAGACATAGCGCAGGGCGTATTCCCTGCCTTGGGCGATTACTTCAACACCCATACCGATTGTCTGCCTACACCTGGCTACAGTGATGGCATCTTCTACCAGCTGGTGGAAGATGCAAAGGCTACAGGCGAAAGACCTACGGCGGCATTCCCTAGTTCGCACGTGAGCATCAGCACCATCTGCTTGCTCTTGGGCTGGCACAGCGGCAATCGTAAGTTGGTATACATCATGTTGCCATTCTACATCTTCCTCTGCCTAGCCACAGTTTATATCCAGGCGCACTATCTCATCGATGCCATCGCCGGATTGGTATCGGGAGTCATCGTATACTTCCTGCTTATGGCTGTATCGAAGAACATGGTGGAGAGCAAGAAGGCTAGCTCCAGACTGAGATTCAGAGATTAAATACATATTATATAAATAACGGAACAAATAAAGTAGAATTCATCTAGAACAATGAAGAAACTATTTATCGAAACGTATGGCTGCCAGATGAACGTGGCAGACAGTGAAGTAGTGGCTAGCGTGATGCAAATGGCTGGCTACGAAGTGTGCGAGAAGGAAGAGGAGGCTGATGCCATCTTCCTGAATACTTGCAGTGTGCGAGAAAACGCAGAAAACAAGATTTACCATCGCCTCGACACCCTCCATGCTGAGCAGAAGAAGGGCAGAAAGGTGATACTCGGTGTATTGGGATGTATGGCTGAGCGAGTAAAGGACGACCTCATCCAAAACCACTATGCCAACCTGGTTTGTGGTCCAGACAGTTATCTGAACCTGCCAGATATGATTGCCCAGTGCGAGAATGGAAACAACGCCATGAACATCGAACTGAGCAAGACGGAGACTTACCGTGACATCGTGCCTCAGCGCCTCGGCGTGAACCGTGTGAGCGGATTCGTGAGCATCATGCGTGGTTGCAACAACTTCTGCCACTACTGCATCGTGCCTTATACCCGTGGTAGAGAGCGCAGTCGTGACGCAGAGAGCATCTTGAGAGAGGTACGCGACTTGCACGACCGTGGTTTCAAGGAGGTTACCCTGCTCGGACAGAATGTAAACAGCTATGGTCTCTCACCATCGGGCAAGCGTGAGGAGGGCAGCGTATCCTTCGCCCAGCTGCTGAGAATGGTAGCCGAGGCAGTGCCAGATATGCGCGTTCGCTTCACCACCTCCAACCCAGAGGACATGACCGAGGACATCCTCCACGCCATTGCCGATGAGCCCAACCTCTGCAACCATATCCACTTCCCAGCACAGAGCGGAAGCAACAAGATACTGAAGTTGATGAACCGCAAGTATACCCGTGAGGAATACTTGGAGAAGATAGCAGCCATCAAGCGCATCATCCCAGGTTGCGGCATCACCACCGATATCTTCGTGGGTTATCACAACGAAGATGAGGAAGACCATCAATTGACTCTCTCCTTGGTCAAGGAAGTAGGTTTCGACAGTGCCTTCATGTTTAAGTATTCAGAGCGTCCAGGCACTTATGCAGCCAAGCACTTGCCAGACAATGTGCCAGAGGAGACTAAGATAGCCCGCCTCAATGAGCTTATCAAGCTCCAAACCGAGGTGAGCGCCGAGCAAAACAAGAAGGACGAGGGCAAGGAATTCACCATCCT
>ERZ1035070.420-NODE-420-length-13665-cov-5.003159_pt1 | contig 13665 bp, 12 predicted proteins | sample MGYA00520603_ERZ1035070 | MGnify/ENA primary metagenome ERZ1035070 (study PRJEB33766, sample SAMN09781695) | gut metagenome | biome: gut microbiome | host: Homo sapiens | place: Madagascar | study: EMG produced TPA metagenomics assembly of the PRJNA485056 data set... | reverse complement strand
CTTTCAAAATGTGAAACTCGTTTACAAAACGGGAATCTCGGATGACTATTGAACCGCGAGGCGACCGGAGAATATTTCTCCGGTCGTTTCATTACATATTTGGGTCGATTGGTGTCATGAAGAGTCTGAAACGGGTAAAATACGGTACAATATCTTCAGACAACAGAAAAATGTTGTAAGAAGGAGGAAATATATTATGAAGAACAAAACTTTTGCATGTGTGATGGGTCTGGTACTGGCATTGTCCCTGACAGCCTGCGGTGAGGAAGAGGTAATTGTGGAGAACACCAACGAAGAAGTGTCTGTAGAAGTACAGACCCAGGAAGCAACAGAAGCTCCCACAGAGACCGTAGCAGAGACAGGTACAGAAGCAGAGGGCGGTCCCCTGTTACAGGTGGCAGTTATGGAGATCCCGGATCTGAGTGGTACAGAATGGAACTTTGCCGGCGGTATGATCGATGGTGTTGAGATGGAAGAAGAGGATCTGAACGCAACACTGGAGACTTATGGCGGTACCTTACAGCTTGTATTTGGTGAAGACGGTGCAGTTACCATGGTACAGGGCGGCGGAAATGCAGAAGGTACTTATGAGTATTCCGATGACAACACAGCTATCAAGATGACACTTGATTTTGGTGGAACAGAGGTTACCTATGCCGGATTTTTGTCTGAGGTGGGAGATACTGTAACACTGATCGCTATGTCTGATATGAATGGTTATGACGGACTTTATTTTGTACAGTAAGGTACAATAAGAAATTTTGAGAGCATAGAAGGAATGAAAAGGGGAGGGGAGAAGTAACGATGGAAATTATAATTATCGTATTGCTGCTTGCCTCCCTTTTTGGTGTCTGGCTTGTATCGGTACGGCGTAAGCTGGAGCTACAGGAAGAAAATATTCAGAATGCCATGCATCAGACTCTGGTACAGCTTTCTGCAGAACGGGAATCTTTGGAAAGACTGGCGGAGCTTCTCGGACATACCATGGATGCAGAGACTTTTCGAAAAATGAAACTTTCTTTGGAGAGTGCACAGAATGTCGAAATGACCGGGATGCCGGAGTGGATAGCAGAACAACAGAGAGAATTATTAAGAGTACAGAAAAATATTGCAGAGATCTCGGAAACCATACCTCTTTTGCAGGCACAGGAGACTTATCAGAAATACTGGAAAGCAACAAAAAGTTACGAACATATGGTGAAGACCAGTGAACTGATCTATAACGATTCTGTGGAAAACTATAATTGTATGCTTCACAGAATACCGGATCGTATCGCAGCGGGAATCTGTGGATATCACCGGAAAAAATTAATTGAGATCATGTAATCCATATACATTCTTAAGGAGGGTAAAACGATGGGATTATTTACAAACAACAAAAAGTTATGTCCGATCTGCGGAAGTCCGACACCGAGACTGCTGGCTTCAGCGGTGGAGGGGCAGAATCTCTGTAAGGAGTGTGCGGCCAAGATCGATCTGCCGGATGGTGTGTTGAATTCCATGACGCTGGATGATTTTCGGGAATATATCAAGTGTTATGATGCCAACAAGCCGCTGCGTGACAGCTTCACGGAGACTTACCGTTATGACTTCGGCTTTTTCAAGGGCAGTCTGCTGCTGGATATGGATCATCAGCTGCTGCGGCTGGGAGTCGTTGACACGGCATTTGCATTGGAGCCCTCCGACATTAAGTCCTTCCGTATTCTGGAGGATGGAGAGGTACTGTACGAAGGAGAAAAGGGGAACTTCCGGAGCTACAAGAGCGATATTAAGGAGCGTTTAAATGAGTTAAAGCCCAGGATCGACGAATACAGAATGCTGCGTCATCAGTATGAGATGATGGAAGAAATGCGTCGTAATATGGAGGACAGCAGAAGAGACGGTAACTTCAGAAGAGATGATCCGGATTACAGAGACCGTATGACTGAGCCGGACTTTAATATTCCGAATCCGGTGGAGAAATTCGCTGTGGAGATCACGCTGGAGCACCCTTACTGGAAGAGCTTCTATAAGGAGATGGGAGCACCGAAGTTCAATTCTGATCAGCCCAGCACCATCGATTATCTGGATGATTATACCCAGAAGACGGAAGGGCTGCATGCACTGGCACAGAACCTGATGCAGATCATCGATCCCCAGGTACAGGAACAGGTAATCGATCCCCACGCCGCAACCCAGAGTACGCAGAGTGCACCGCAGGCCGCACCCGTACAGGCAGAGGATCCCACCGTGGCACTGCCTAAGTATAAGGCGCTGCTGGATGCAGGTGTCATTACGGCAGAAGAATTCGAAGCGAAGAAGAAACAGCTGCTGGGACTGTAAACAGAGGTTACGATCAGAAAGGAGAAAAAGAATGAAAAAGATATTACAGAGAATTGGATTGCTGGCAGCGGCGGTGATGCTGCTGTGGGGCTGGCAGGGAATGGAAGCGAAGGCGGCAGAGGATATATTTACGTTTAAATGTTCTTCTACATGCCATATTGATGAAAAAAAATCACATGTAAACAAAAATCAAGATGGTACGAAATATTATTTGTATTTATATCCAAAGGATGGTTATGCTTTCACACAGGCGCCTAGAGTCAGTCTTTGTGAAGAGCCGGGAAATATCCAGATAGGTTTATTTACCGCGGTTGAGGAAAATGGTAACCCTTATTATACATATTTTATATTGGCTGAATGGGTTGATCCTACTTATAAGTATAGTATAAATATTAATAATAAATCTGAAGTAACATGGGAAAAGTGGAATGCCTGGACAATCAATACAGATAAATTACAAAATGGTCATATAGCTAAGGGATATGGTTTAAGCGGAAGCGCTGAGGAATCCCATAAAACGCATCTTTTCCTTTATGTAGAGCCAGATGATGGATATTATTTTACAGAAGAACCCAAGGTCAGCTGGAACGATACTCTGTTAGTGTCAATGCCTAAGGACAGTTCTACATTGTATGGGTATAAATATCAATTAGATGATAACGGATCCGGAACCATTGTTGTAGAGGGAACAGCGGCGAAGAAGGAAACCAATGAGTCGGAAAACAATGGATCGGAAACCAGTGCGCCGGCAGCAAGCAATGACAGTTCAGAAGAACCTTATAAGATCATCAACGGAGCCAAGAGCACCTGGAACGGCAGTACCACGGAAGGTCTGACCATCCGCGGCGATGGTGATTTTGCTAAATTCGCGGGTGTCCGTGTAGACGGCAACTGGATCCCCAGTGCCCACTACGAAGCAAAATCAGGCTCCACTATTGTGACCCTGAAACCTTCCTATCTGGCATCCCTGTCAGAGGGTGAACACACCGTGGACATCATGTGGATCGATGATTCTGCCAGCACCACTTTTACGGTAGCAGCTAACACTGCGGCTGCACAGCCGGAGTTGGACAGCGTGCCTAAGACCGGTGAAGGTGTGATGGGATGGATGCCTGAGATACTGCTGTTTGCAGCTGCAGGTCTGGTGACATTCGGAGGACTTCTCTGCAGACGTAGTAAAATTCATTTTTAAAGGGAAAAGCCACATAAAATTGTGTAAAAAGTAGATATATTTTTAAATTGACGAGCACATGGCTGTTGGATATACTATAACTGTATCACGTTTTAAACGACGTGATACGGAAAGCAGGATCCGACAGCCATGAGCAGTTTACAAAAGAAAGAAACATTATTAATCGTTGATGATTCAAAATTTCAAAGAGTAGTGATCAGACAGTCTCTCGGGGAGCATTTTAACTTCGCAGAGGCTGTTTCCGGTGAAGAATGTCTTACGATCATGGAGAAGGAAAGCGATGCCATTGATCTGGTGCTGCTGGATCTGGTCATGCCGGGGATCGACGGTTTTGAAGTACTGCGCCGCAGACAGAATATGGAGGGCTTCAAGGACACGCCGGTTATCGTTCTGACGAATACGGAATCGGTGTCTTCCCAGTCGGAAGCATTTGCACTGGGGGCGGATGAATTCATTATCAAACCGGTAGATACCCGGATAGCGCTTACCCGCATCAACAATACACTGGGGGTAAAACGCAGGTTGCAGAATAGCAGAGATGAGCAGAAAGCCTGGAAGACAAAGTCGCAGATCGACGAGATGACCAGTCTGTTCAATAAGATGACAGTAGAGAAGCTGATCACGAAGACTCTGACAGAGCATGAGAATGGCCTGCATGCTCTTATGGTGATAGATATCGATAATTTCAAATCCGTAAATGATGTATACGGTCATACTATGGGAGACCATGTGATCAGCGTCATTGCAGGAGTCATTTCTTCACAGTTCCGCAGCACAGATTATGTGGGACGTATGGGTGGAGATGAGTTCGCAGTATTGATGGGAGACATTCCGTCCAAAGAGATCGCACTGATCAAGGCAGAGAATCTGGTCAACCTCGTAAAATATAAAGAGAACTTATCCATACCGGAAAATATATCTATCAGCGTGGGAGTGGCTTTTTCCGAAGCGGATGATCAGTGTTATGACGAACTGGCAGCAAAAGCCGATCAGGCTCTGTATGTCTCTAAAAAATCCGGTAAGGGGAGATACAGCGTCTACGGCGAGGAACAGCAGGCTCCCGAGAAAGTCATACAGGCTCTTGTATGGTCCGGTTCCCGTAATGTTACCAGCATGCTGGAGTTTGCACTGCCGGAGTTTGTTCATCTGAAGAAAGTAATCTCGGTGGAAGAGATCAGAGAGAACATAAGAGAGAAGACCGGCGAAGACATTCTGGGACTGTTCGTGGATGTATCAGAAGAAGAGGACGGAGGACAGGCACGCTGGCAGGAACTTGGAGGATTACAGAGAGAACATGCGCTTCCCATGATCGCCATCTGCAAGGAGGGGAATCTTGTACAGATGAAATGTGCGTTGGAGACGGAAGGAATCCAGGATCTGCTGCTGGCCCCGCTGGAGGCAAATGTACTGAAGCGGCGGATGAAGATTTGGACGCAAAATTAGAAACAGAGGATGTGATCATATGGATTTATTTGAATATATGCGAAGCACCAATATGGAAAAAGAGGCTCCTCTGGCGGCGAGAATGCGTCCCCGGACACTGGATGAGGTCGTAGGGCAGGAACACATCATCGGTAAGGATAAGCTGTTGTACCGCGCCATCAAAGCAGACAAGATCAGCTCCATTATTTTCTACGGACCGCCCGGCACCGGCAAGACGACGCTGGCGAAGGTCATTGCCAATACCACCAGTGCGGAATTCCGGCAGATCAATGCAACGGTAGCCGGTAAAAAGGACATGGAAGAAGTGGTGGAAAAGGCTAAGGAACTGCAGGGAATGTACGGAAAACGTACGATCCTGTTCATCGATGAGATCCACCGTTTTAATAAAGGACAGCAGGATTACCTGCTCCCGTATGTGGAGGACGGTACGATCATCCTCATCGGTGCAACCACAGAGAATCCTTATTTTGAAGTGAACGGAGCTCTGATCTCCCGCTCGGTGATCTTTGAATTAAAGCCGATTCCAAAGGAAGCGATCAAAGAACTGTTAAAAAAAGCGGTCTACGATACGGACCGCGGAATGGGAGCCTACAACGGCACCATAGACGAGGATGCACTGGATTTTCTGGCAGATATCTCCGGCGGCGATGCCAGACATGCACTGAATGCTATTGAACTGGGCATCATGACCACAGAACCGGGACCGGATGGCAAGATCCATATTACGCTCGATGTGGCACAACAGTGTATTCAGAAGAGAGCAGCACGATATGATAAAAATGGTGACAATCATTACGATACCATTTCCGCATTTATCAAAAGTATGCGGGGGTCTGACCCGGACGCGGCGGTATATTATCTGGCGAGAATGTTGAATGCAGGAGAGAGCGTGACTTTTATCGCAAGACGTATCATGATCTGTGCTTCGGAGGATGTGGGAAATGCAGATCCACAGGCACTGGTGGTAGCGGTAAATGCATCTCTGGCGGTGGAACGGGTAGGTATGCCGGAGGCACAGATCATTTTGGCTCAGGCAGTAACCTATGTTGCCACAGCGCCTAAGAGCAACCGCAGCTATGAAGCGGTATCTCAGGCAATGCAGGAGGTACATGCCACCGGAGATCTGCCGATTCCGGCACACTTGCAGGATGCACATTATAAAGGAGCAGCAAAATTGGGACATGGCACAGGATATAAATATGCACATGATTATCCGAATGATTATGTGGAACAACAGTATCTGCCGTATGAACTGAGCGGCAGAGAGTTCTACCAGCCATCCGGCAACGGCTATGAAGTGAAGATCCGCGAGCATATGGCGAGAATCAAAAAAGAAGCCGCAGAGGCTTCTTCTGAAAACAAAGAATCATAAAATCAGGTACCTGATTGCGGGATTAGAACAACTCCGTAATCAGGTATTTGTATATTTCCTGGTTTTTTTTCTGCCAGTTGTCGCAGATGGCTGCGGCGGTTTCTTCCACAGGTACGGAGAGAGTAATGTCTACCAGGCTGATACCTCTGTCTTTTGCCACGAGGTGAGCTTCGTATTCGCCGGAAGTGGATTTATAATAATCTCCGAGAACAGATACTTCATTTCGAAGTGTGAATTCATTCTCGCGGAAATAGGTATCGATTTCCTGCTTGATCGTATCGCCGATGCGGTTTTCAAAGAAATTCAGAGTTTCTTTTCCTTCGGGAGTGATGGACAGATGCGTACGGTTACGGATGGATTGCGTGGCGATCATACCGGCATCGGTCAATTCGTTGATCACCTGCTGCAGCGTCAGGAAGTTGGTATATTCTTTTCCTAAAATGAAATCGCTGACCTGCGCGGCCGTGAGAGGGAAGGTGACACGATTCAGCATATAGAGCACAATGAGTTTATATAGGGTAAGCGGATCTTGTAACATAATGTCATAACAGCCTTTCTTATACAATCTTGTATTACGATCTTATATTTGATACAGGTCACCCTGACGGATGCCCTGTTTTTTCATGCGATGATGCAAAGCATTTAACACCCCACGTTTATCCAGGCTCCATTTCGGAGCGATCAGCAGATCCTTCGGCCCATCACCGGTGACACGGTGGATCACAATCTCCGGTGACAGATGAGCCAGACAGGAGATGACCAGATTCAGGTAGGCATCCAATGTCAGAACCTCAAATTTCCCGGCAACATAATCTTCGGCCAGGTCCGTGTCTGCCAGAACATGAAGTAATTGCAGCTTGATGCCGAACGGAGAGATCCGGTTCAGATAATTTATGGTCTGAAGAACCTGTGTATCAGACTCCCCGGGAAGCCCCAAAATCGTGTGAACGATGATGGGAATCTGTAGCGTCCTCAGATCAGCACAGGCTTTTTCGAAGCAGGATAAAGGGTAGCCTCTGCGGATATAGGAAGCGGTCTCTTCATGAATGGTCTGGAGACCAAGCTCGACCCAGAGAAATTTATCATGGTATTCTTCCTTCAGGCGAGAGAGCAGTGCCAGTACCTCCGGTCCCAGGCAGTCCGGTCTCGTGGCGATGGAGATACCGCAGATGTCCGGATGATCCAGGGCAGAACGATAGACCTCTTCCAAATACGGGAGAGGTGCGTAAGTATTGGTATATGCCTGAAAATAAGCGATCAGATCCTGGCCGATGGATTTATTGCCGAAGTTGGAAATGCCTTCCGCAATCTGTTCTTCCATCGATTTGCCGAGGATGTCTACGGCAAAATCGCCGCTGCCGCCGCGACTACAGAAGATACAGCCCCGAGTGTCCAGGGTGCCGTCCCGATTGGGACAGGACATCCGGGCATTCAGGGCTATTTTATAACATTTATGGTGAAACGTATTTTTACAATAGGAATCCAGAGAGTAGTAGGGTTTACCGTGCCAGTCTCTTGCTATGTCTGTCCGTTGCATCAGTGAATATGACTTTTCACAGCGTCAGCCACAACTTCGGCTACCTGAGGATCGAAAGCTTCCGGCATAATATTGTCGTCAGACAGCTTGTCTGCGGGAACCAGGCCTGCAATGGCTTCTGCGGCTGCCAGCTTCATTTCCTCGGTGATCTGGGTAGCACGTCCTTCCAGAGCACCCTTGAAAATACCGGGGAATGCCACAACATTGTTCACCTGATTGGGAAAATCACTGCGTCCGGTTCCGACGACGCGGGCACCGGCTGCTTTTGCTACATCCGGCATGATCTCGGGCACGGGATTGGCCATGGCGAACAGGATGGAATCGCGGTTCATGGAAGCTACCATTTCCGGTGTGACAATGTTGGGAGCGGATACACCGATGAAAATATCAGCACCCTTCAGAGCATCTGCCAGAGATCCGGTCTCGTTGTTTAAATTGGTTACTTCTGTCATTTTTTTCTGCATCCAGTTTAAACCTTCGGTGTCTTTGGATACGATACCTACTTTATCGCACATGATAATATTGGAGAATCCATAGGTCAGAAGCAGCTTCGTAATAGCTACACCGGCGCTGCCGGCACCGTTTACCACGACACGGCAGTCTTCTTTTTTCTTGCCGGTCACACGCAGACCATTGATGATACCTGCTAAAACTACAATTGCAGTTCCATGCTGGTCGTCATGAAATACCGGAATATCCAGAATCTCCTTCAGACGTTCCTCTATCTCAAAGCAGCGGGGAGCGCTGATGTCTTCCAGATTGATGCCGCCGAAGCCGGGTGCCAGATAAGTTACGGTTTTGATGATCTCTTCGGTGTCCTGGGTATCCAGACAGATGGGAACTGCATTGACATTGCCGAATTCCTTGAAGAGGACTGCCTTGCCTTCCATAACGGGCATTGCCGCATAGGGACCGATATTACCGAGACCGAGAACCGCACTTCCGTCGGAGACGACAGCAACGGTGTTTGCTTTCATGGTATATTTGTAAGCGGCTTCTTTGTCCTTTGCAATTACTTTGCAGGGTTCCGCAACACCGGGAGTATAAGCGATCGCAAGATCTTCACGGGTCTTGACGGGAGTCTTGGAGACGGTTTCCAGTTTGCCGTTCCATTTTTCGTGCATCAGTAATGCTTTTTCGTTGGTTGTCATGACAATACCTCTCTTAATTGTATTAATAGTTGATCTGTCATACAGATTTCTGTGTTTGACAGCTATTAGTAATGATATAATAGAATCGATGTCTTAGCAAGGATTTGTAAAAAAATAATTTTGGGACTTCCTATTTGAAAAAAAATATATTATAATAGACGCAGATGTTGTTTTTATATCTTTTTAATTCATCACACATCATAGGTAGATCAAGATGTAAATCCCCTTAGTTAACAGTTTTATGGACGATAATAAGGAATAGAGGAGGAGTTTATGAGAGAAAAATATGAATCATTGCCGTTAGTTCAGTTAAAAGAACTGGCAAAAGTACGCGGTCTGAAGGGTACTTCTACGATGAAAAAGGCAGAACTGGTAGAAGCTATGCTGGCGGAGGATGAGCGGCTGAAAAAAGAGGAAGAGGCTAAAGCGGCAGAGCAGAAGCAGGAGTCTGCGACAGAGACCGTCAGAAGCGAAGAACCGCAAAAGCAGGAGAGATCGGAACGTCCTGTCAGACAGGAGAGGAATTACAGACCGGATCGCAATTATCGTGGGGAGAGTGCGGAGAACGTAGGCGTGCGGAGCGAAGCCTACACCAAAGAACGTACTTTCAATCCCAATAATGTGGCATATGATGAGAGTCAGTATCCCAAGGAACTGGACAGCGGTATCGAAGCCAGCGGTATTCTGGAAGTCATGCCGGATGGCTATGGATTTATCCGTTGCGAGAATTATATGCCCGGTGAGAATGATGTCTATGTGGCACCCAGTCAGATCCGCCGTTTCGGACTGAAGACAGGAGATATTCTGAAGGGTAACAAGCGGATCAAGACCCAGCAGGAGAAGTTCAGTGCGCTTTTGTTTGTTAAGAGCATTAACGGATATACCGTAGAAGAATCCTCCAAGAGAATGGCATTCGAAGATATGACTCCGATCTTCCCCGATGAGCGGATCAAAATGGAGACTCCCGGCTGTAGCATTGCTATGAGAGTTATGGATCTGGTGAGTCCCGTCGGTAAGGGACAGCGTGGTATGATCGTATCCCCGCCCAAGGCAGGTAAGACAACGCTGTTGAAGGAAGTGGCAAAATCTATTCTGCGCGGCAATCCCAAGATGCATATGCTGATCCTGCTGATCGATGAGCGCCCCGAGGAAGTTACCGATATTAAGGAAGCGATCCACGGAGATAATGTGGAAGTGATCTATTCCACTTTTGATGAACTTCCTGAGCATCACAAGAGAGTATCCGAGATGGTGATCGAGCGTGCAAAGCGTCTCGTTGAACATAAAATGGATGTCGTGATCCTGCTTGACAGTATCACCCGTCTGACCCGTGCGTACAACCTGGTGGTTCCTCCCAGTGGACGTACTCTGTCCGGTGGTCTGGATCCTGCAGCACTCCATATGCCCAAGAGATTCTTCGGTGCAGCCCGTAATATGCGTGAGGGCGGAAGCCTGACAATTCTGGCGACCGCACTGGTAGAGACCGGAAGTAAGATGGATGATGTGGTATACGAGGAATTCAAAGGTACCGGTAATATGGAAATGGTTCTGGACAGAAAACTGTCCGAGAAGCGTATCTTCCCGGCGATTGACCTTGCAAAGTCCGGCACCAGAAGAGAAGACCTGCTGTTAACTCCGGAAGAGCTGGAAGCCATCAATATCATGCGTAAGGCACTGAATGGACTGAAGCCGGATGAGGCAACCGACCGGATTCTGGATATGTTTGCCCATACACGAAATAATGTGGAATTTGTGAACATGGTGAAGAAAAATCACTTTATTTAATTATCGCAAAAAATGTTAAAATAAGTCTTGCACCGTATCTCCTCTTATGGTACAATAATACCGCTGTTTGTGGTTCCATAAGCAGTGAGGATGAGAACAAGAACTTATACACGACATTTTTATAGAGAGGTGAAAGAAATGAAAGAAGGAATCCATCCCGCTTACTACCAGGCAACTGTAACCTGCAACTGTGGTAACACATTTGTAACCGGCTCCACCAAGCCCGAGCTTCACGTAGAAGTTTGCTCCAAGTGTCATTCATTCTACACTGGCCAGCAGAAGTCTGCAAGAACCGATGGCCGTATTGATAAGTTCAATAAGAAATACGGTGTTAAATAAGATTGCAAGCGAACGGTTGAGGTATTCTTATCTCAACCGTTTCTTGTCGTACAGAAAGTGCTTTCCTATACGACAAAAAGGATTCTGTTTTATATTGCATTACGAGGACAAAGTTTATGGCTAGAAGGAAAAGTCGTTATTCCGGAATCGGCGGTCAGGCCGTACTGGAAGGCGTTATGATGAAAAATAAAGAAAAATACGCGGTGGCGGTCCGTAAGCCAGACGGCGAGATCGAAGTGGAAGTTGAGACTTATCAGGGGCTGGCTCACGGCAGTAAGATCAAGGAGATTCCCTTTATCCGCGGTATTTTTAATTTCCTGGATTCTCTGCTCCTGGGAACCAGGGCGTTAAATTATTCTGCTTCCTTTTATGAAGAGGAGGACAGTAAGGAGACAAAGTTCGATAAAGCAATGGATAAAATGAGCGGCGGTAACGGAGAGAAATTATTATCCGGAATCGTGACAGTGATCTCTGTCGTACTGGCAGTGGGGCTCTTCATTGTACTTCCTTATTTTATTTCATCTCTGTTTGAAAGCTTTATCCGCAATCGTTCTCTGATGTCGATCATCGAGGGTGTGATCCGTATTGCCCTGTTTTTACTGTATGTATGGGGCATCAGTGCCATGAAGGATATCCGCAGACTGTATCAGTATCACGGTGCGGAACACAAGTGTATTAACTGCATCGAAAAAGGCAGACCTCTTACGGTTCACAACGTGATGCACAGTTCCAGGCTGCACAAACGCTGCGGTACCAGTTTTATATTCTTTGTTATGCTGGTAAGCATTGTGCTGTTTTTCTTTATTCAGGTGGACAATGTAGCGGAGAAGGTGATCCTTCGTATTCTGCTGATGCCTGTTGTGGCAGGAATCTCTTACGAGATCATCCGCCTGGCAGGGCGCACGGACAATATCTTTATTAAGATTCTGTCGGCTCCCGGTATGTGGATCCAGCGTATGACCACCAAGGAGCCGGATGAGAGCATGGCAGAGGTAGCTATTGCATCTGTAGAAGCAGTATTCGACTGGAAGAAATATTTACAGGATACCTTCGGCTACGAAGTGGACGAGAGCTGGATGAAAGATGAGGCTTCCGCAGAGCCGGAGGATTAAGATGACCTATCGGGAATGTTACGAACAGGGCTGCCGTACCTTACAGGCAGCGGGAATCGAGGAAGCTGCACTGGATGCGAGACTTTTACTGGAAGCCGTGTGCGGTACGGACCGCAACGATCTGCTGGTGCACGGCGAACAGCCGGTGTCACCGGAAGCGGAAGAAAAGTATCTGAACTGGATCCGTCAGCGCGCGGAGCATATTCCCCTGCAGCAGCTGACCGGGGAACAGGATTTCATGGGGCTGACTTTTAGCGTCAATGAGCATGTGCTGATCCCGAGGCAGGATACCGAGATCCTGGTGGAGGAGGTACTGAAGGAGCTCCATGACGGGATGCGTGTGTTAGACATGTGTACGGGATCCGGATGCATTCTGTTAAGCCTGCTGCATTACAGCAATGATTGTGAAGGACTGGGTGTGGATCTGTCAGCTGAGGCACTGGAAGTGGCAGGACGGAATGTCTTGAAGGTGCTTACCCCGGAAAAAGCGGAGCATGCGCATTTTTTACAGAGCGATCTGTTTGAAAAGGTGGAGGGAAAATTCGAGATCATCGTGTCGAATCCGCCTTATATCGCCAGTGCGGAAGTGGAGAAACTGATGCCGGAGGTACGGGATCATGAACCCAGGATGGCACTGGATGGTACGGAGGATGGTTTATATTTTTACCGCCGTATCATCGAAGAAGCAGGAAAACATTTGGTGAGCAGTGGAATGCTCTTTTTCGAGATCGGATATGACCAGGGACAGGCTGTATCGGAGCTGATGCGCACCGAAGGGTACTGCGAGGTACAAGTGGTGCAGGATTATGCCGGTCTGGACCGGGTAGTACTAGGGACTTATTGTGAGAGGAATTAGTTATGTTTGACAAGTTAGAGGATTTATTGATTCGTTTTGAAGAGATCATGGGCGAACTGCATGAACCCACGGTCACGAATAACCAGGAACGTTTCCGCAAGCTGATGAAGGAGCAGAGTGATCTGACTCCCATCGTGGATGCGTATACAGAGTACAAAAAGTGCAAGCAGGATATTGAAGATTCTCTTTCCATGCTGGAAGAGGAAAAAGACGAAGAAATGCGTGAGATGATCAAGGAGACGTTAAACGACAGCAAGAAGCGCGTAGAAGAGCTGGAGCAGGAGCTGAAGATCCTGTTACTGCCCAAGGATCCTAATGATGACAAGAATGTAATCGTGGAGATCCGTGCCGGTGCCGGCGGCGATGAGGCTGCGCTGTTCGCAGCGGAGATCTATCGTATGTATGTGCATTATGCCGAGAAGCAGCGTTGGAAGGTAGAGCTGATCAACGTGGATGAGATCGGTATCGGCGGTATGAAGGAAGTACAGTTTACCATCAGCGGACAGGGTGCTTACTCCAAGATGAAGTATGAGAGTGGCGTACATCGTGTACAGCG